>Ga0308007_10001132_pt1 | contig 11826 bp, 20 predicted proteins | sample Neamet71_FD_203152 | JGI IMG/M metagenome (GOLD analysis project Ga0308007, IMG submission 203152) | Marine microbial communities from water near the shore, Antarctic Ocean - #71 | ecosystem: Environmental > Aquatic > Marine > Unclassified | place: Southern Ocean | collected 2014-06-07
CAAGCATGTTTAGAACCTTAGTCAAATATCCAGAGCACTGAAGGACAACTAAAGCTAATAAGAAAATGCATATATTCTGATTATCATTACACCAACTCATTAAATCAAATCCCATTTTATATATATACAAAATAAAAAAAAATTTCAAAGAAAATACATTAAAATTCGCTCAACTTCTGTTCTAATGATCCAACTAATTCCTGTTGAGAAAGTAAATTACTTTTCGCCAAATCTAATTCTTTCTGAATCTTTTCTCGTTCAACTTCTTTATTCCGAATACTTTCAATATAATCTGGATCTAACAGTAATTCTTTTTCTAATTCTAATAATTCTGCTTCTTCTTCAGCTTTATCATTGAAAGAATATGTATCTAATCTAGTAAATGTAGATTGGTCGGGTGAAAATACCTTTATCTGTGAAATATAACAATCGCAATAATAATGTTGCTTCAAGAACTTTAATCCTCTAACATGTAAAATACAGATTACTTCTGTCCCCTCTTTCAATTGACCAATATCAACACAGACTTTCTTTTGATCATAGATATGACACTGAACTTTATCCTTAATCATCGGAATCTTAAATGAGAAATTGGGCTTACTGCTTTTTTTTACAGGTTTACACGACCGCTTATACATATTATCAATTACTTCTAAAGGAATATCTTTACCGAACCAATCCTTGTTATTCTCATGCGTCTTCTTCACATTTCTTTCATCTAGATTCAATAATGTATCATAAAATCCAAAATCCATAGTACTGTTATCCATCTCTAATACGGCGTTTTTCATTTTGCATATTTCATCACCCGACTTCTTACAAACCATCTTCGATGTCTGTAAATAAAAAGGCGAATTATCATAATTAATCGCCGAATAATAAATTTGACCCTGCTTCTCAGGTTTAGAATAGTTTATTTTCTTATGATCTATATCTGAATGTAATAAAATACTCATTATTTCATACCATAGAAGATATCTTCTTAAGAAAAACGCATCATACATCGTTTGCTACAAAGTTATCTGTCTCAATAACTTCAATAAAAAATTTATGTGAATGAAGTTTTGTTAATCTCTCTATCTCGCTCTCTTTGTCTTTTTCTGTCAAAGTTGGATTGAAATAAACTTTTAACTGAGATTTATCCTTTGATTTATCCTCTGACAATAGCACGTGTAGTTTCCGTCTTTTCAATAGAGGAATATTCATCTTTACTAAATCATCATACTCAATAAATTGTAAATCATCTAATTCAGTTGCTCCCAACTCAACAAAACAATCATAAAACTCCTCACAATCGGCATCCTCTAAGAATTTATAGATTGGATTATTTACAGGCGTATTAATGATATCATTTACATCTTCGTATTTGAAATGTAATGTTACACATGATTTCTCTCTCCATAGTTTTCCTAAACATTCCATTGACTTAAAATATCCCAATTCTAAGCAATTTACATCATTAATCTGAGAAACTATCATCCCTTCATTCAGTTCAGAATACTCTGAGGCGACAGAACCTTTCATAATTGATTTAACACACATCAGTTTATCCTTATCCTTGAAGATTATTCCTAGAGGCCCATCACCCTCAAACTCAATAATTTTTCTTCTTAAGATAGGTTTTCCATTACTCGTTCCGACATCTTTTAACGATTCTTTTTGATGTATTGAGAAATTATTAGGAATACTTGCTCTTCTTTTACCCCGATACAATTGATCATCACTTAAAGATTGAATTAACATAGGATCATCTTTGGATTTGAAACTCATTCTACGTTTCATTTACTAAATTTAATATTATCTTTTTAAATTTAAAACTATATTTAGTTATACTATGTTATATGGCTTTCATGTCAATTATGAATCGCTTATGCCTTGATAGGATAAGAGAAAAAAGAAATGAACCACCAAAAGATATCAGTGATTATGTCATTGAAAAAAATTTAATCGGACATGAATGTATTATCTGCCTAGAGAGATTTGAAGAAGGAGAAAATGTATCTTTAATTAGATGTGGTCATATTTATCATACACAATGTCTTTATACATGGTTCCTTAAGAAAAAAGCATGTCCTTTATGTGATGAAGAATTAATTATTGATTAGACTATATGAATGATCTTACATTTCCATTTCATGTAGAATTTATCATTCATTCGCCAAACTTTATCAATATATAGATCACACTCCATGTTCTGAAATTTCTTAATCGTAAATATATTTACACCCGATGAAAAATCAGCATATAAATCCGTCAAGAATTGATTATAATGAAACGGCAATTTCACCTGCAAACTCGGTTCATACATTTCATTTTTATCATAATAGATCTGAGAAGCAAATCTATCAGCATCATCCGATGTTAATCCTAAATGCTTCATTGCAGCGAATTCACATTGCTGAATAAAATCAAAGAATTGTTTCATATGAGGGTCTTCTTCTAAATCCGTAAATTGTAAATTCATCTGAAAATTATTCTGACCCTTCTTCTGAACACCAAATAAACACTTCATGATAGGTGTCGTCACATATAGCAATGGATTCTTAAGATAATGTACCTGAACATATCCAAGACAAGGATGATCTTTATCTAATTTGTTATTCTCAATGTATGTTTTATCAGATGATTTAGTAATACTCATATCATCGCACTGATAAGACTTAAAATTTAATCTATCTACAGTTAATTTATCACTCGTGATATATTTACATTTGATAGACATTTATTAATAGTATCTTAGTTTTATTTAAATAAGATTTATCTTTCATAAGAAACAACGCCTTTCCGTCTGGTCTGATTATTCCATAGATTATGACATGGGATTCCTTCTTTAGGATTTTGTTCACATTTATCGGGAGCAGGTTTATTTGATCCCCATAATGCCGACTGTTGATCCTTTGAGCACTGTGTAAAATAATTGCCCATATTATTTGAATTATCAAAGGGATTACATTGTGTTTTATCGTTACTTAATGAAATATCATTTACAAAAGAAAAACTCATTAACTTATCTGTCATTTATATTTATCTAGAATATTATTTTTATCTGAAAATTTTTTTCGCTGAATCATAAATTTGATTAAACTTTGATCTTGATTCATTAAAGATCAATCAAAGTCAATCAAAGTCAATCAAAGTCAATCAAAGTCAATCGATCAAAACCTGAACCATGTCTTCCTCTGTCATGCGTCGCAAGCAAATTCTCTCCGAGTGGGTTCAACCCGTCATCCAAGAAAGGGCTATTTCGTGTGAGCCGTGTGCGCCAAAGAAAGGCACAGACAAACCGGCTTGGGCAGTTCACGGATGTGGAGGGAGGCGTCCACACAAGAACAAAACCATCGTTCAGCCTCAACTGAACAAGAGGCCGGAGAAATGGAACAACAAGATCAGGGGGAATGGACTCGGATTCTCATGTATTCATCCCGAGTGCACCGATTACACCAAGGTCTACCCGAAAAAACAAGCTGCTCAGCAACATGCTAGGAAACACTATCCCGCAGAATATTCGTGCTCCTGCGGTGGAGAGTGGTATCTTAAGACAGAATACAACTACCACTTCCGAGTGCCGTGCCCTCAATGTGATAAATTGTTCATGAAAACTTCGCTCGCTGGACATATCAAGGATTGTCGTCACTAAAAACAAAACAAAAACAAAAAGATAAAAAATATAAAAAGATAAAAAAATAAAATTTTTTTCTTAGCAAGAATAAATGAAATATATGGGAGGAAAGTATTTTTTATGTAAAGAATTATCGGCAACTATGAAACGATTAGTTCCCCCTGATAAGGTGACGGGATATGTTGAACCATTCTGTGGAGCACTTAATGTTCTCATGGAAATGAACGGTGATTATAAATGCTCTGCCTCAGATTATCATCCAGATTTAATTCAGTTATGGCATGAAGTTCAGAATCACACGTTTCATCCACCCAAAGAAATAGATGAGAAACTTTATCAAGAGTGTAAAGAATTAGTCAGTCCTAATTCATTGAAGGCATTCGTAGGATTCAATATGAGTTTCGGAGGTAAATTTTTCTCAGGATACGTTGATAAATATAAAAATGATAAAAATGAAAACTTTCTCCAAGAAGCACTTAATTCACTATCAAAAAATGAACCTCGTATCCAAAATGTATCATTTAAGTGTTCATCTTATCTTACTCTGAAACCCAAAAATAAATTGATTTACTGTGATCCACCGTATCAGAACATGAAGTTTCCGATTAAATATAGAACCGATACAAAACATTACGATGTTTTTGATAATGAAAAATTCTGGGATGTAATGAGAAGATGGTCTAAAAATAATTTTGTTTTTATTTCAGAGGTAACTGCTCCACCCGATTTTGTCCCTGTATGGGAAAAAAAAGTTCATAGGTCAGCTTCTCAGTCTCAAAAAACAAGATATAAAAATGAGAGTGATTCATTTAAAACAGAAAAATTATTTGTTCATGAATCCTTACTTAATAAAATCAATATGTAATTTATATGGGAATCTGTTATTCAATGAGTCATTCACAATGTGATATGTGTGAAAAATCATTATCTGTAGATCATAATAGAAATATCTTATATAAATTTCAAGGGTGTGGTAAGTATCATAATAAAAAAATATGTAATTTATGTTTTCAAGATAAATTCGGTTACTCTTTGTCATCTGATCATGATTTTTCAACAGGTATTGACGATGATCCTTTAGGGATGAAAGTTATTATTTATAGAAGATTAACTTAACTTAATCTATTGTAAAAAACCTACGTTAAAGACTTATTTCACACGAAAACCAATGAAACCATTTTTTAATCAACCTAAAGAAGAATATATCCAAAAAGGATATACCGAAAGAAGGGACACAGTTACTGAACTTGTTTTCATCATGTTGTGTGAATGAATGGATTTTCATCCTAATTTATTTGTTTCACCATTAATGGTTGTGATCACCAGCGGAATAGGATTCAAAGTCTATAAAAAATATCATTCTTGTCCTACCCAACTTAAAATTAGATAATTATATTTGTGTTTTAACGCAAATTATTTATATATATATAAATAATGGAAGATACACTTGGTTCAATAATAGTAAACAACACTTACACAATTCCTGAAACATTAAAACTCCTCGGCGACAGACTTAAAACAAAACAACTGGATGATGTGAAAGAGGGGATTCCTTCAATACTCGGGATGCCACCCCTTCATTTGGTCTTCTGGGCGCGAAAGTTTAATTTGAAAACTTTAAATCTACTATTCGAACAAACCAATTTTGATATTGATGTTAAAGATACAGATGGTAGTACAGCACTCATAACGGCGACGAACTTCCCGAAACCCAACACCCCGATGTGCGACCTGGTGTTTGATAAGCTTTTGAAAAAGGGAGCAGATGTGAATATTCAAAACAATAATGGACTCACCGCGCTTATGGCAGCGGCCAAAAATGGTCATGTGGATTACATTAAAAAACTGATAGATGCAGGGGCTGATCTAGAAAAAAGAGACGACAATGGGTGGACGGCCACTGAACTCGCGTCTCATTTCAAACACACTGAAGCTGATGAACTTTTGAAAGAAGAAGAGAGGAAGATGCGTCCGCTTTTCGAGAAACGCCAGCAGACGGCGATGGGAATAGATGTGTCTGATGCACAAAGGTGGGTGCTTGAACCCACGCAATCGACATCAGTGAATCCAACTCCGGATCTACCGCGGGAGGGACGATACGAAGTATATGAGGGGGAGGACGTGACATTGACAGAAGATGAAAATATGGGTTTTGAGGCGGCCGAACTGCTGGTGAAGGATAAATACGCTATGGGGGATAAATACGCTACAGAGGCCTGGGAGGTGGAGCGGCGCGGAGAGATGCCTGAGCCTGAATGGTTTACGCAAAAAGATGACGCGGCCACAGCCAACAGAGCCGCAGCCCAAAAATATGGGGATGAAAAGGAACACCCAACAAAGACCTGGAGATTGGACCGATGGAACGAAAAAGGACTCGGAGGCGGCGGAAAAAGAAGAAGAAAATCAAAGAAAAGAAAGTATACTAAAAAGAGAAAATCTACTAAGAAACGTAAGTCAAAGACGAGAAGAAGACGGAGATAATTGATATCTTTCAACTTTTATTTGGTATTCATCTATTTTATATTTTTTACATGGTTTGAATAAACGATTATTGCGTTTATTATACTTCTGAATGAATTGTTCTGATCCATCTTCGTCTAAATTTTGTTTTTCAGCAAGTTTTGTCAAATAGATTACATTATTTAATTCAAGTAAATCCTTAAGGAAATCCATTTTGATAAAATTTATAACGAATACTAAAAATCAAATTTATGCAAGCAAAGGAAAAAAGTCTTATTGTTGAATACAACCATTACCACCTTCTTCTTCATCATTCATTAATTCTTTGGCAACTTCTTCTTTCCCTTTGTAATAGTATGCATGAACTAATTTTCCTTCTTCAGGTTTTCGTTCTAATTGAACTAAAATCTTCTTAAGATAATCTTTTTGCTTGGAACCTAATGATTCAGGAAATTCAATTTGTAAATCAATGATTAGATTACCATACTCAGTTTCATAACCGTTTCCCAATGATTTATTATCATGCTTAATAGGCATCCCTTTATTAAATACTTGGAACATCTGATTGGGTTTCACGATATCCGATATTTTAACTTGTAAAGGACCATCTAAATGAGTGATATTTATATCTATACCTGTTAATGCCTCGCATAAGGTAAGACCTTCAACAACATATAAATCATTGCCTTTCCTCTTAAATCTGGGATGATCTACTTCAACGATTTGGATCGCCAAATCCTCAGTTACATTCAATTGCGGAATATAATTACCTCCTTCTTTAACAACGATATTATCTCCGTTCCGAGAACCTCTTTTGACATTGATAACATATTTGGTTGACTTCTGAACTGCTTCACCATTATCTTTCCTAGATAAATGAGGAATATGAAATTCTTTCTGTGTTCCATGATATAATTCATCTAAGGAACATTCAAGATTATATGTCATCTTATGCTGTAATGGTCCAAAAGGCATTGATGATAAATCTGAGAAGACAAAGATATTACTATTCATGCCTTCACCTAACCCAGTGAAATCTACATTGAAAAGACTCTGAAACAGATCCAAAGGATTAATCTGAGGGATATCACCGGATACAGAATCATATCCGAAATTATCATACATTCTTCTTTTATCTGCATTTGATAAGATATCATATGCTTCTGATATTTCTCTGAACTTATCTTCGGCATCATCAGCACTATTTTTGTCAGGATGATATTGAAATGCTAATTTCTTATAGGCTTTCTTAATATCAGTTTCAGAGCACTCTTTAGATAATTCTAAAATACGATAATAATCTTTCATTAGTATAGTTTGTAAAATGAAATTAAATTTTAAATTAAACTAAAAATATTATAAACTATATATTATAAACTATATAATGCCACCAAAAAGAAACGTGCCCAAAAGGTCGCCTTTTGATAAATCGTTAGATGAAATTGCTGCTGACCCGAAGACAACAAGATTAATAAAATATTTAAATGAAAAATTTATGGAGGAAACTGAGGAGTTTGAGAGGGAGAGTGACAGAAAATCAACCGCAAGAGATGGAGCCAGTAAAGCAACTGGTTCAGATAAACAAGCATTTAACGTTCAACAATTATATTCCGTTGTAGACCATCTTTTACAAGTTGGTAAAACAGAAGAAGAAATTCAAAATATCAGTTTAGAAGAATTCGTTGGCACTTTTGTTGAAATTCAATTTCAACAATTTCAACAATCAGGCGCGGGTAAAAGGAAAAAGAAAAGAAAGACAAGATCAAAGAAAAGAAAGATCAAGACTAAGCGTAAGAAGAAAACAAAGAGTAAGAAGAAAACAAAGCGTAAGAAGAAAACAAAGCGTAAGAAAAATTAATAATTAAGGATGATATCTAATCTGATAATTCACAATTGAAGATTTCTAATCTGATAATTCATGCTTCTTAAGGAGCGCCTTTTCTTTAGTATAGAAAGGTTCATATTCCTTCATCCATTCGTCATAATTTTCATCATTTTCTCTTAACCATATTTTAACAATATTGAATTCTTTCTTGGGGGCGATTGATATACCATTGATGCTATTAGATTTTTCTTTATCTTTTAGAATATCCTCAGTTAGAATCAGATTCATGATCATTGTCCACTGGTCGACTAAGACTTGTCCTGGTATCTTGAATGATATACAACATCCTTCACGATTATCGGGATCTTCCCATGTAGGAAAAATATCTTCCCTCATAATAAAAAACATGCCATTCTGTAAATGAATTTTTTGAATAATATCATTGATAGATTTGATATCATATAAATTGCTTATCGTATATAAGTTTTTATAACTACTATTTTTCCAACTGGTATCATTAATGGAATGATACCATAGACACCAATTGGTATTCAGTTGATAATTATTCATTATCCTACTTACTATAAGAATAAAATCTTTAAATATTATAATAAATGAGTCAGTTTGATTTGAAAACAGGAGATATCTTATTATTCAGTTATGGTGGAAAGTCTTTATTCTCTTCTCTGATTAAACGTTTTACTCATAGCGAATTTACACATGTAGGAATGGTCATAAAAGACCCAAAATTTATTCATCCGTCACTAAAGGGATATTATGTATGGGAATCAGGATTAGAGGATGAGGAAGATCCTCAGGATGGTAAAAAGAAATTAGGTGTTCAGATAACTCCCTTTGAAGAAATATATCAGAATTATGCAAAAGATAATAGTCAGATCTATGTAAGAAGAGTCAATGATGAATCACCTTTCAATGATACTATATTAGACGAAATACACAAAGTAGTTTATGATAAACCATATGATATTGTTCCCTCTGATTTTATTGAGGCATTATTTCGCAAAGATCATGATAAACAAAAGACAAGTCGTTTCTGGTGTAGCGCATTATTAGGCTATATCTATACACGATGTGATATATTGGATTCAGAAACAGATTGGTCAATCTTAAGACCGTGTGATTTCTCAAGTGATTCTGAAGAATTACAATTTAAGATTTCATTATCAGATAATATTAAAATATTGTAAATTATATAATGAATCCATTTGATAATATCTTAGTAAGATTATCTGTATTTTCATCAATTTATGTGATTGTATTGATATTCTTGGCTCCATTGATAGATCATTCATTTACATCATTAGAAGAAGACAAACTTATTGAGGAATCAAATTACCAAATCTTAGCTGAGATTATCTTACACGTGATTGTATTGACGATTACATGGTATTTCTTACATAAATATCTGAGTCAGTTGATAGAAAAATTACTGAATGTTAAAATGAGAGATGCAACGAGAACAGCGATTGATTTTATTTCGGCGATCGCTCTAGTCGGTTTACAAACGAACTTAATTGCTAAACTAAGATATATCACTCTTGAACATCCATTTAGGATGACAGATTTATATAGGTAAATTATCGTAAATTATTGTATAATACAGTGAAATAATTATCTGACTCTATTTCACCTATGATAGATTCATTTTCTGTTTCATAAAAATAATACCATTCAACAGGGATATAGAGAACTAATCCCTGTGTAAGATTAATTTTCTGTCCATATTTTTTGATTTCATTGTTATCTTTATTCATGATATCATTTTTATGCTTTGGATTAAAGAGATATACTTTGCTTTGTCCATACATTTGATTCACTAAATGTAGATTATGTTTATTCTTAGTTAATGAGATTGCGTTGGATCCCTTAAATAAACTCATTGAATAATTCTTATTGCAATGAATATTGGATTGGAAGGGAGAATATACTTCGTTAAAACTTTCATGTAATCTAAATTGATCGCACAAATCTTTATTTTTATAGATATTCATTTGTTTTACATCATCTTTGACGAATGTCTCCAGAGAGATATATTTATTCTGATCATAGATAATATGACCCGGATTATCTTCAATCAATTTAGTGAAAGATATCTCTCTTGCGTATTCATTTTTATTTCCGAGATTATGAATTAATAAAGGTTTTCTTTCTTTCAATAATTCAAATATTTCTTCTGATAATGATGTCTGTAATTGTTCTAAGACGGCTTCATGATTAAAATTATGTATTTCATAGATATGTTTTCCTATAAGTATCGCGATAAATAAGAAGAATAAGAATCCAATCATAAACTATATAAAGGTTTGTCATATTTAATAAAGTATATTAACGTAATGGCATTCACTGGATCTGTTAGCAAATGGTTTAATCGCAAAGGATATGGCTTTATTAATGTAATGACTTCTGATTCGGAGCATGTAGGAAATGATCTGTTTGTTCATCTTTCGGGAATTAATGTTTCAAATGATGGATACAAGTCTCTGTATCCTGGAGAATATGTAAGTTTTGATCTTGATACGGGGAAGGATGGTCGTTTCACCTGTGTGAATGTAACCGGTGTCCTAGGTGGTCCTCTCCTGATTGAACATCCAGATTACCGATACAAGTATTTTCAGAGGAATCCTCAGCAAAGGGACTCTGATAATCATGTATCTGACAACCTTGTATCTGAGAAGGTACCCACTGATGAACCAGAACCAGAACAAGTTGATGAGAATGACCCAGAACAATCTTAAATGAACATTATCCCTTACTAAATTTGATTTATGATATAAATTTTTAATTATCTCTTCTATAAGACTATTATGCCACTTCGCAGTGGGAAACAGTATCTTAACTTGCTATTCGCCGCAGATCAGCAACCATTCAAATTGGTTCTCCTGCCCAAAAAAACGCACGATTTACCACAAGAAGTCAAGATTGATTTTGACGAAGCATCCAGACAATGGAGAAAAAATAAACTTCATTTGGGAGAAGGGATGTTCATGTATAAGCGTTATTCTGAAAGAGTGTTTAGTTAAGGTTCATTTAGTTAGAGTTCCTTAGTTTAGTTCCTTGTCATTAATTTTATCATAAAACCAACATTTCATAACAGTCCCTGAAAGGACTTCTTTAGGGATATAATTTATATCATTAAGTTTATCTCTGAGAGTTATATTTTTTTTGCTGAGATCCGGAATACCCCATGCTGATGCATATGATCTCCAAAGATGATGTCTTATCGTGATAGGTGAAGTCAAATATCTCAATTGACCGCTGAATAATTTATGTTCCGTTCGCCAATAATGACCATGGACATCCAAGTTTGACATATGGAATTCTCTCTCATCTTCTGTTGCCTGATGAACTCTCTTCTTCACATAGAGTTCAGAGACCATGTATGCCACATCATAATCTCGTATGAGATGGCAGAGTTGTTCAGCGACATCTTTGATGGTCTTTGACCACATTTTAAAGGATTGTTTAGTGAATGTATCTATCTTACTATCAAATTTAATCATCACTAATAAGACATTCTGTAATTTCATGAACTTCTTTCTTTTTCTTAGAATTTCTCTTCTCAATCTTATTCTTAGAACCATCTTGACCATAGACATGAATTACATGATTACATTTCTTATAGAATACTATCCTTTTATCGCATTGCTTGTTAAACATACTTAGATTCGGATGAGTATCTCTAAAATCTATAACTAAAGGATGAAATTTACGAACATCGGCTTTCTCTCTTAGAATTCTACCGACACTCTGAACAACATCTGATTTCGGGGAAGCGAGAATGATTGTATTTAACTTCGGAATATCCATCCCTTCGCTGGCCATTGAGAATGTTCCTAAAATAATATCTTTTTCTTGTGAATCTCTAAGTTCAGAGGGCTTCAAACCACCGACATATTGACCT
>Ga0308007_10001134_pt1 | contig 11822 bp, 10 predicted proteins | sample Neamet71_FD_203152 | JGI IMG/M metagenome (GOLD analysis project Ga0308007, IMG submission 203152) | Marine microbial communities from water near the shore, Antarctic Ocean - #71 | ecosystem: Environmental > Aquatic > Marine > Unclassified | place: Southern Ocean | collected 2014-06-07
TCTAACTTTCCAGTTGGACTCTCAGTGAAATTACTGTCGTGTACAAACCAGTATACAGTCTCAAGTGAACCATCTTCATACGCACCGATTGTTCTGGCTGTACTTGAGAAGCTAGTTCCTCTAAAACTTAATGTAGTTAATTTAGTATTTCCTTTTGAGTTCTCTATTACCCCTATCTCAGAAGTTTCAGTAGAACCCATACGAATATTTAATGCGTCAATATACTCACCGTTAGGTATGAGTCTCTCATCGACCATTTTATTCATCTTACCTGCAGTAAAATTTCTTGCTGTTTTTGCCATATTACTTTAACCACTTATCTCTTCCTCTTAGATTCTGTAATAATCTACCAGGATGAATGTTACTAATTCTAATTTTAGCGTTTCTTAAAAGAGCACTCTTACGTTTTCTTAGTCTTGTTACGATATATTCTTGAACTCCAACCTTAGAGCTAAGAATTGCAAACTCTATGTATGCGTATATAAAATCTTCAAACATCTTATTTACAGTGACTAAGCTATCGTCACCGTTCTCCATACCATCTGATACATATTCAAGAACACAAAGTTCTCCTGACATACCTGAGCTAAAGTTTATCACTCCACCTTTTGGGTTTATTTTAAATGTTGGATTAGCGTTTGCAGTCTCAGTGTTTAAACCAAATGCTGCACCTACTGTATGTTCAAAATACCACTGCCCATCAACATTCCATCCAGACGCACCGTTCATTGGTGATCCTTGGTTTAAGTAAATAGACTGTGCACCTCCGAATATTCTATCGCTATCAACGGTAGAGAACTCAGGTTTTAATGCAACACCATCTTGGTCAAATAATATCTTACAATTATTATCTTGTAAATAAGCACCACTCCAATTTGTTTGAATGTTTTCTCCTAATGGGTATAACACACCGTCTCTATACTGAGATATTCTAACCCAGTTTACATAGTCAGACGGTAAAACAAATCTTAAAGAGTCACAAACACTTAGCTCAAGGATTTTTACTTCCTTAAATGCGTCATAATTTAACTCTTGAATTGCTCTCTTTGCGTGGAATAATATTTTAAATCTCTCCTCGTTATTTACAAGGCTATGATTTCCAGCATACATTAACATAAAATTATTAACTATATCCTCTAAAGATACATACTGATATGAACCCCAATTAGCATCTTCAGGAGATGCTCCTCCATTCTCATAATATTGATACTGTGATATATATGCCATAATTTATTTCTCTGATGTTTGTTCCGCTGCCTCTTGTGCTCCTGCAAATTTTACTGCTGCTATTTCTCTAATACTCATTCCTGCGTATTGAAGTATCTTATTGATTAAGTTTACCTCGTCATCGTTAGGTAGCTCGAAATCTTGATAGTCATTGGCAGTAGCATTAAATGCTGGCTCACCGTTAGTCAGGTCAACAAATGTCCATTTTGGTGTGTGAGGAAATCTAATATATTGTGATACCAACTGACCTATACCATTTACACTAGAAGGATACGCTTGTGCTAAGTTAGCGTTCTGTGTGTAAGCTGGATACGTTAAGTTAGGCTTAGTAAGTAACGAGTTATTAAGCATTGTAATCTTACTATGTGTTACCTTCTCTGCTTCCTTAATGTGGTTAGCTGAGTATACGTCATATTTTTTACCTATAACATCAAACAGTGTGATACCTGTAGGAGCCTCTATAAGGAGCTCTGTTGAACTTATTATAGAAAGTATAGCTACATTATATGTTATTCCATTTGTTACCGTAGCAACGATATCTCCAACACTAATTCCTAAAGATAAAAAGTTTACTGAGGTATCTATTACCGCAGTTCCTAATCCATTCGTTGCTGTAGTAGTCTCATCTGATACCAATACTTTATTATAAATTAGGTTCTTATTTATTAAATAGTAGTCATTACTAGTTGTAATCAATGATGGTAAGAAGTATGAACTTCCTGTAGATTTTAATAGAGGTAACTGAACAGAAAATGTATCAATAACTTCTTCTAATCCTTTTGTAATATCAGCGTACCCAGTACCTGATTGTCTAGCGTTCTCTTTTAATATCTGATAGTTATATGAATAAAAATAGTTTTCAAATAGATCTAACTGAGCTTGCTTTGCAAATAAGTTAAAATCTGACGGAGATATGTATCCGTAGTTATTTTTATTCAGTACCGACATTACTGTTTGTCTAACTGAGTTTATCATCTGTAATTCTTTTTTACAAAGATAACAATAAAAAACCACCACTAAATTAATAGAGGTGGCTTAAGCAAAATGAATCTTCCTGGGACGCTGTTCAAATGGGTAGCGTAAAGATTACTCTTATTTTATTAACTTCTCAAGGTGTTGTAATGTGTCAATACCTTCATCAGATTTTAAGTATGAGATAACTAAGTCCATACCGTCTTGTCCAAATGGTACGTTTAACATCTTAGTCTTGTTTGTTTCTGTGTTGAACCAAACCTCTTTATTACTCTTTCTGAATGCAAGTACTCCCTTGTCAAAAAACTGTTGTACAGTTCCTGCCATTTTTAATTCAGGGTCATTAATTACTTCAATGAAGTCTTGTGGGTAATTTTTAGCAAATACTAATATATCTCTTCTTAGCTCTGCTGTTGAAACTTTAGATGTGTCCTTATTAAATAAGACTCTACATACTGTTTCTAATTGGTCTAATGATAATGCTTTGGCTTCAGTCATTGCGTCTGCTTCTATCATTAACATCTCTACTTCTTCTTCTGCATCTTTCGCTGCGTTAACTTCTGCAAACTTCACTCTGTTTAATGGGTGATAGTGCAAAAATTCTTGTAAAATTTGGTTCTGCTTTGGAACGTGTAAAAATCCATCTTCAAAAATAATTGGTGATAATATTGCATTACCATCCTGCTCATCTTCAAACGGACTCTTTTGGTTACTTGCATATCTAAGTGAGCGGTTTATACCTGTCTCATCATCGAAATACATTAAAGGAAACCTTTTACTATTTCTTGTTGGTAACATAAAAGAAAGCGGTGCTATCTCCTGTACCAAACGATACTGTTTGTCTGTAAAGACTGTTTTTGTTTTTGCTGTTTTCATTATAATATAATTTAATTTGAATTTAAAAAAGGGGAGGTATTAGCCTCCCCTTTAATTATTTGTCTTCTAGCTATTAAACAAGAAGAAGTTGTTAGCACCTAAAGTACATACAGCTCTTTCAGATAAGAAGTGAACTTCCATAGCATCTAAGCTAGAAGTTTCAGCACCACCTGCAGAACCTGTAATCCAAGTTTTGTAACGTCTGTCTTCAGTTTCTGAAGCTCTATATCTAACGTGTAAGAATGGTCTCTTAGCGTTTTTACCTAAGATTTGATCATACACTGATGTTGAACCTGCAGGAACTAATAATCCATTAACTCTACCTGATCCAGCTGCTGCTGATAAACCACCACGCATTGTTGGGTCATTCAAGTATTTCCAATCAGATTTGTAGAAATCATAACCTCTACGGAATCCTGTGAAACCTAAGTTTAAAGACATATCTTTATCGTTGTCAAATAAACCATAAGATACGCCACCTGCTGCATTAGATGATTGACCAGCTAACATATCGTCAATGTCAAAAGAAAAGTTTCTATCAACGAAGATTACATTCTCTTCAATAGCACCTTGCTTATCAAGTCTAGATACGATTGTATCCCACTCTGCAAGAGTTGTTGGATTACCACCACCGTATACATTTCCTCTGTTCTCTACAACGTAGAAGATACCATCAGAACCTTTGTTACCTACATCACCTGTAGTTGCAATTGCACCTGAACCTGCTTCAGCAGGAACTGCTTCAATCATTGCTGTTTCTAAGTAATCATCAAAACGTAATCTTGTTTCGTGCTCAGACTTTAAATACCATAAGTATCCGTTTGCTCCATTTTCAGTAGTAACTTCTACCCATCCGATTTGTGCCATATCAGAACCTGATACTGCATACTTATCTTTGATGATGATAGGAGAGTTCTCGAAAATAAAATCATCAGATTCTAAAGAACCTGCCATACCTTCTGTTCCTTTTTTGAATTCAGAACCGTAGATAAATACTGTAAATTTAGCACCTGCACCTGCAACGAATAAACCACCTGCTGCATAGAATGCACAATCAAATGTTTTAGCTGCATAATCAACAGCAGTTACGATAGCTTTTCCGCTTCCTGAACCTGCGTTGTCAGATAAAAATACTGTTTGACCAACTCTGATAGCAATTGATCCTGCTCCACCTGCTGGGTTTAAAACATCTGCCACTGCGAAAGTTGCTGTATCAGCGTTTATTACTGCTGCAGTTGATACGTCAGTGTATTTAGTGTGTAATCTTCCTTGCTCAGCCCATTTGATAAGGTCAGAGTTAGATGGCATTTCTGCACCAACCATTCTTAAGAATGATGAAATTGTTCTATTACCATATCTTTCAAACTCTTTTTCATAAGTATCAGGAAGATACTGATTTAAAAAATCGAAGTTAGTAATGTAGTTTGACTTTACTGGCACTCTCTGTGCACTTGGTTGTAAATCGAAACCTGGGATATTTGATACCGCCATTGTTTTTTAGTTTTTAGTTGTTAAGTTATTTTTTTCTACTTCTAATCCTTAACCCTTTCCCGTGGTCGGGGTTTATAGATTTTATTTGCACACCTGATTTCGTTGACGATACCTCTGGAGCTGATCTAGTTGTCATATTAATGTTTTTCAACTTTTTCATTTGGTCATCAGCTGCAGCTGTTTTCCCTTGCTCGTAAAAGAATTTCGCAAACTTGTCTGGTTGCATTGCCATAGCTAATGACTTGTGATACTCGCCTGCATTAGTAAGACTACCATCTTCTCCTTGGAATTTCTTAATGAAACTACTAGGGTCTGAATGAATCTTCTTCAATTCAGCAGCGTCACCAGTTGAAAATAAAACTTTGTTGTTATCTAATGTAAACTCAAAACCTTTGAATTCGTCAAACACATCGTTTGTTTTTTTAAGAAAAACATCTCGTAAACGAGACTGCTCATCTTCTACCGTCTTAGCTTTAGCTATATACTGTTTATACTCCTCAGACTCTTCTGCACTTTCAGATGATACATCCCTACTCGACTCAAGAGGGATTCTGTATTTTTCCTGCTGTTCTGCAAAATAATCTTTGGCTTTCGCAATAGTTTTTTTCTTTGCTAATTTAATCTTCTTAATCTCTCTGTCGTCATCTAAGTCCTCATCGAAGTCATAGTCTTCCATTAAGTCATTGATATCATCAGAGTCCAACCCTTTTTCGGTTGCAGTAAGATAATCTCTTAGCAATTTATCAGGTGACATCTCATCAAAGTCCTTCTGTAATTCATAGAAGTCATTAATTCCACGACCTGTTTCTTTTTTATATTTAAGATATTGGGACACATCTTCGGGAAGGGGTTCAGTCTCTTCTCTAGTTTGATTTAACTCATCTAATGAGTTTATCGTTTTCCCATATCTATCTCCAATAAATTTAAGAACATCTTCCTCGCTTAATTCAGCTGGAATGTTTTCTGTTATATTTTCAATTACCTCTTTTTTTATACTAAGCTCCTCTTTTGGATCTTCTTCGGTAACATTAACTGTCTCAAAATCTTTAATTACAGCATCATCGTTAAATTCTCCTGCAATCTTCTCATCGTGCTTGTCTAATAATTCCTGCTCAATTTGTTGAGTGGATTTATTACCATCTTCACCATCGTACTCTTTTACTTTAATTTCCATATTCTATTAGATTTAATTATATACAAAGTTAAACAAAAAATAATAAAGTTTTAAACACTACCTAGGATTAAACTCCGCTAAGTCAAAGCCATCTAAGCTATCCTCGTTAGATTCAAAATTCTGTGGAGGTAAGTTGTTTTTTCTTTGGTTTATTAATTTACTCTGCTCTGTACTTTGTTGGCTAATTCTTCCTGACTTAGCTTTTTCCCTTTGGTCTTCTCTACCTTGTAACTGCTGAGCATCTATTTGTCTTAGTTGCATATTCAGGTTAAACTCCTCTTGCATAAGTTGTGACTTAAGCTGAGCCTCTTGCTTTAACTTCTCAATTTCAAAAGCAACGTCAGCTTGTCTGAACTGCATCTTAGCTTGAGTTTCAGCTTGTAACCTCATTTGGTCAGCCTGCATTGTCATCTCTTGTGCTTTCAGTTGTTGCTGAGCCGCCATAGCTTGCTGTTGCATAGCCATCTTCTCTTGTCTATCCTGCTTAGCTATTCTCTTCATTTTAAGAAGTTGGTTTGCTAACTTGATATTTTTAAGTTCTCTAACGTCTATTGCATCTTCAAGATTAATATCTCCTTTAGATAAAGCCATCTGAATGTTTTGCTCAAGCTGTGCTCTCTGCTCCTCATCTGGTGACAATTCAATAAAGATACCAAAGTCATATATGTATAGGTCGTTAATATCTCCTAGTATAGACACGTTGTACTTTCCAATCTGATTTATAAATTCTTCCTTAAAGTCAGCGTACTGTAAAATATCAGCCACCCTATAAGTAATAGCCTCAGCTAAACTTTTATAGATGTATAAACTTGCATCAAGTATGTGTCTTGTTGCCACGTTTGAGTTAAGTGCTGCCATCTTTTGTAAACCAACTAATGAATTTGGATCAGGCATACTACCGTCTCTTGCTTCGTTTAGTCCTGTAACAATTCTAATCTGATTAAGATAATGGTTATAATTTGTATGTAACATCTGAGTCTTAGAAGCCCCTGATGATGACTGTAATTCTTTAATTGGAACTTTCCCTTGGTTATAGTCTCCATCTTGAGTATAACTCCTACCGATAACACTACCTGTTTGGAAGTATAATCTTAATGCGTCTTCTGGGTTATAAGCGTTACCTGTTCCCAAGTCAACCTCGTTTAAACCATCTGCATCAATAAATACACCGTCAGGAACTACTCTAGAAATTACTTGCTGTAACTTTAAGTGAGTTATTTGAATCAAATCAGCGAATGGTATCATTCTTCTAACTAAAGATTCAATATTTCCTTTATACATTCTAGGTGCAGCACATACATAATTTGGTATTGCGTGTTGTGTAGCTGACTGTGGTCTAACCATATTCTCCATCAGCTTCCACTGTAGTAAAATATTAGTACCCATAACCATAACCCCTTCAAACCAAACATCAATAGTCTTAGACTCTTTTGTAAAGTTACCTTCCTCTTGCATCTCTATAGGTGGATCGAAAGAATCATCCTTCTCAATCATACTAACATTACCGTTGTCTTTAACCTTTCTCTTATAAACAACCTTCTTAGTTGTCTTATAGTTAAAGTACATTAATGTAGCTGTGTCCTTATTGAACGCATCATTCTGTTGGAACTGAGCAACATTATAGTAATCATACCAACTCTGAGAAGATTGTGATATCTCCTCTAGGTCTTCATTATTTAATGTAGGGTCAATCTTAACTAGCTCTACAATAGGAACTGTTTTAATCTCACCCCAATAAAAGCAATCTGTAAAGTATGGATCTTCTGTATAACTGTATACGATATTTGCAGGGTCAACATATTTAATATTAACTCCATCACCTAATAAGAACTCGTGCTTTGCACAGGCAATTCCTAAAACAGTCATATCGTAATCTAATCTCTTTCTTGTGTCGTTGTATTTATTAGCTTCAAATAATGTGCTAATAGCTTCCTCCTCCGCAATCTCAATAGCAGGCTTGTAGTTAAGTTGCATATACAACTTAAGCTCATCGTCTGTTGCTGGTAAATCATCTGGAGAAACAGTAAAAGGGTCTACCCCTGTTTTCTTTTGTATAGTTTCTAATAATGGTTTAGCTACCATCTGTCCTTCTATCATTTGCTGATACTTACTTCTCTTTGACTGAGACATAGCATCCTGAGCAAAAGCCTTTGGAACAAACTCTCTACTTTGCATACCGTTAACAACGATGTCTACAAATTTAGGAAGTATAGGGACTGGAGTCCAGTCTAGGTTTAAGTAAGACAGGTCACCATCTACCGCTAATTCGTTCTTGTATTTACCTATAGATTGCTCACCTCTTGCGTACAATCTCAACCTGTGGAAGTCCTTCCATTGGTCGTAGTATCTACAACTGTTTCCGTCTTTTTTGAACCATTCGTATTGAATTGCTTGCCCGATCTGTAAACCAAACTCATCAGAAGCTTTCTTGCTATCTGAAACAAATTGACTAGGAAAACCTGCAGATGATATATTTATGTCTACTTTCTTCATCTAATAATTTCGCTATTTGTACCTTTATTGTTATACATTGCAAAGTTAACCTTTATTTTGGAAACTTTTTTCTGTGGTGTGTATAAGTATCTTTGTGTTGCCATTATGGCTAATCCAGAAGATATACTTGCATCAAACTTCGTTCTGTTGCTTATATCAAACTTTGCCCAGTCCTCTAGTGTTCTGGCAAATATACAATCTCCCATCTCATCTTCGTTCTTAATTCCTATATGCTCTTCAATATAAGATTCAATTGCTGATGCGTGTGCTTGTTTTATGTCCTCGCTTGAATTGGGCATCCCTCCGAGCTCCTTTTCAGTTTTTGATAACTTAGTATAGTGCTTGTCTGGACGGTTCATACAGAAGCCCCTATAGCCTCTATTCTTAAAGTGATACAACAACCTTGGCTTATTGTTCTCAATTAGTATAGGCATACCATAAAACACACAAGCCTTTAAAACATCCTCAAAGAATATCTCAGCAGTTTGTGGTCTAGCAATATACTCTAAGAAAAATTGGTTAATTGGTGCGTTATCCATATGGAACATTGTCTTACCGTGAAGTGCACCATTAGATCCACCTCCACCAACAACTCCTGATATATCATAACTATCACATCCAAACGCTCCAAGATGTTTATTACCTGGGTGTTTTATTCCGTTCTTAGTTTCTATTCTATTTTGTAATCCCTTTTCTGGTGTCCAAGATACATAAAATCTGCCTCTCGTATCAGGGTTAAACATTACCTCAGTATCTTTTATTCCATTCTTCCAACTTAAGTTACCTCTAGTTAAATGATGGTCAGTTATTAACGAGTCGTTGTAATCAATCTGTTGGTATATCTTTGTTAAGTTAAATATAGACTGCTTACTCTCATCTCTAAATGCGTGTGACTCTGTTCTAGGGAATTGACGGTAGTATTCGTTTAATGCATCTGCATCATTCTTTAATGAGTCAACCTCATCCTGCCAGTAGTTAATAGCTCCTTTTATAATAGGCTCTCCATCAATACCTAACACAGGTTTACTTGGTGTGTGGAATACAGGCATACCGAACCTGTCGATAAATCCCTCCATATTCCATTCCATTGGAATAAATAAACTATATAAGCCACTCTTAGTCTGACCATTCTTATTTCTTGTAAAAACATCAGAGTCCTCGTAAAGCTTCTTGAAGTTATCTCCACCCTTTGATAGTGCATTTGATGTTGATCCCATCATACACTTTCCTATAATCTTACTACCCAATCTTAAACAAGTCTTTGTAACTCGCCAGTTATTTAGAATATTATTAGGCTTAATCCATTTTCCTGACTCATCGTGAACTAATAGTAATAACTTCTCACCATCATAACTATTGTCGTCAGTATTCTTCCAATCTATTGTGGTATCCAATCCATATAACTCATCGTTAGTAGAATCAAACATATTTTTTTTAGTAATCTTAGACGCAGGAATCCTAAACGCTAACTCCGTCTTTGGTTTATCCATACCATCTTGAATAGGTCTAAAGAAAAATGGTAGCCTATTTGCAATAGGAACAACCTTATCTGTAAACATCTTCTTTGCATCTGACCCTGTCTTAGACAGTATTCCAACTCGTGCATCTTTTGCAAGAGTTCCTGTATTAACACATTCAGATGATGACATAAATGAGAATCCTGAACGTCTTATCTTTAAGTAATCCATTCCAAAACTTCTCTTGTCAGCCTTACAAGCTTCCCAAAATAAAAATAGTAACCTATTCGCCTCCCTGAAGTCAGGGTAACCAACATCAATTGAGGTCCACTGTAAGTACATATACTGAGCTCCAGTTACATACGTAGGTTTTCCATTTGATTTAAACCACATACCGTACTCTCTCCTATCAAACTCTGCTTCAATATAGTCTACCCACTGATTTTTAAACTCAGTTGGCTTATCGTTCCAATGAAATATAGTTTGAATCTTTGATAGTATCTTAGGAAGTGCTTGTCTCTCCCAGTATTGCTGATCCTTTTTTGTGTCCCTTTCAAAACATTTCTTAGGGGTGGCAGGTAAACCTATCCTTAAACCCTGAATAGAAATAATATCACCAAGCGTTCCATCCTTAGATATCACAACAAAGTCATACTTCTGGTCGTGACCATACACCCAAGACTTAGCCTTGTTCTTATTAGTCATTACACTCTTAGGGACTACGTCCTCAAGTAAGATGTATAAGTTATTTTGATTTTCTTTCTGCAAAGCCTTGTTTTGTATCAGTTCTACTAGGACCTTTCTCTAAGGACTCTATTGCTTCCTTCTCTGCGTCTATCCTACTTAGAATCTCAAACGCATCAAATATCGCTAATTTTTTAGTGGCTGCAGCATTCTTTAATTTATCTGCCGACAAATCATCTTCAGGGTCTTGCTTAATTATTGCCTCCTTGGAAACTTTAATCAGTTGCTCAACTGCTTTATACCCTGCCTCTATTATTCTTAATTTTAGTTCTTTTGAATTCATAACGCTAATGTTATTTGATGATCATAAATTCTATAAAGAATCTCGTCATCTACATTAAACTCATACTCACTCTCAGGTGTAAAAGATATTAAGTCTCCTTTATTTACATCCTGACCTGATAGATACTCATTTGGATATACCATCTCCCCAACTAAAGGTTCGTTTGTAATTGGCTTATAGATGTATGACTCCTCAACGTCTACTGGCTTTACAAAACAGTATCTACCGTATGCGTTCCATCCGTCTTTATTCTTATACATATAAAACTGCTCGTCCTCTATGAAAAATAAGTCATCTTTAAACCAGCTCTTACCACTCTGCTGAGTTCCTTTGATATCGTTGTAATACTTGAATACATTATGATGCACTAGAAGTATGTCTCCAACTTGTATCGGACCATTATATTTTAATGGAAGTTCTATAACCTCAGCCTCTCTATTTGAGTACTTATGGTCTTCTTGAGAGGTATTGATAATGAAATCAATTCCCCCTATTTTTTTAGTGTTGTTATACCTTTTACCCTCCAAAGGTTTAGCTATAAACGCAAATGGTGACTTCATACTTAATTTAATTTAATTGTACTGTACTGTATTAGAAATTTATATTGTACTCAATAGACACTGGCATATTAGATGTAAACTCTTTCCATAGTAAAATCTCATCACCACTCTGGATGTAAATGACAATAGAGTCAGCTTCTTTTTTTATTAGGTGTATAAAAAACTTACCACTTAAAACGTCCTGTCCTACTATGTAATGCATAGCACCCGACTTATAGTCGGGTCCTACTGAGATTTTTCTTATGTCCATTATTGTATAGTTATAGTCATTTTAAATTTATATAGTTTTGTTGGCATTGCAGCTGATATAAAAGACTCTATAGTATAATAGTAATCTGTTGTTGAAATCGCATCTGCTGCCCCAATAGTGTTCATACCTAAAACTCCTGGTCCACCTACAAACCAATCTATATCTGGACTGTATAATGTTCCTCCTGCTCCAATAACTCCTGGAGACACATAAGCAGGTGATCCTGCTACAGATGTTTCAAAAAAGTTATATGCACTTCCAGGGAAACTTAAAACATAAGCTCTTTTAATTTTAC
>Ga0308007_10001145_pt1 | contig 11740 bp, 12 predicted proteins | sample Neamet71_FD_203152 | JGI IMG/M metagenome (GOLD analysis project Ga0308007, IMG submission 203152) | Marine microbial communities from water near the shore, Antarctic Ocean - #71 | ecosystem: Environmental > Aquatic > Marine > Unclassified | place: Southern Ocean | collected 2014-06-07
AGTGTATTTCTAACACCCCCAACCTCAGCAGGACCATTGCCCGGATGGTGAAATTGGTAGACACACAAGACTTAAAATCTTGCGACTTAACGGTCGTGCCGGTTCGATTCCGGCTCCGGGCACCATATTAACTTCCAGTAATGTCCATTAACGTCCTCAAGCCCTTATGTTTAAAGGGATTGGTGAGATTAGTTCGTTTGCTGCTGTCCAGTAACGTCTACTGGTGTCACCCCACTTAAGGGGGTACACTGGGGGTATCAAGAAATTACGGCTTGAGATATACCCCCAATGGCGTTAAATATCCCCCAAATTAAGAATGCTAAACCGACTGAAAAATCGTACAAGATTGCTGATGGTGGCGGGCTATACTTGCTCATACATACCAACGGCTCTAAATACTGGCGATTAAAGTACCGGTTCGGTGGAAAAGAAAAAACCTTAGCCCTTGGCATATACCCCGATGTTCCATTAGCTGAGGCCAGAGATCAGCAACAAGAAGCAAAGAAACTCCTCCGTAATTTCGTTGACCCCTCAGAAGATAGAAAGCAACGTAAACAAGCCACCGTCAACAAAACGGTTAACTCGTTTGAGGCCGTTGCTAAGGAGTGGTGGAGCAAGCAGGTTGGCCGGTGGTCGCCAAATCACGCAACCAGAGTGTGGGGTTCTTTGGAGGCTGATGTATTGCGTTACCTTGGGCATCGACCCATATCAGAAATAACCACAGACGAAGTGTTGGCAGTAGTAAGGCGTGTTGAAAAACGTCTAGCATTAGATGTGGCAGGGCGAATTTTACAGCGTTGTGGCTCTATATTTCGCTACGCAATCCAAACTAGACGTGCGACTAATAACCCTGTTACCGACTGCGCTGGAGCGTTACAAACAAGAAAGAGACAACACCGCCTGGCTTTAAAGAAGTCCGAGCTACCAGCTTTCTTACAATCCTTGAGGCACTATGACGGGCACCCAGTAACGCGGCTAGCCCTCACACTTTTAACGATTACCTTTGTACGATCCGGTGAGTTACGTTTTGCTACATGGGATGAATTTGACCTAGATAACAAGGTTTGGCGCATTCCTGCAGAACGGATGAAAATGGGCACTGAGCATTTAGTACCTTTGTGCCGCCAAGCAATTACGGTGTTGGATGAACTGCGAGTATATACAGGTGATGATAAATATCTGTTTACTGGTGAGCGTTCAAGGTTAAAGCCTATAAGTGATAACACCATGATCTACGCTATGTACCGCTTGGGATATAAAAGCCGCGCAACGCCCCACGGGTTCCGCACCAGCGCATCATCTATTTTGAATGAAGAAGGGTTTAACCCTGATGCTATCGAGCGCCAGCTATCCCATATGGAGCGCAACCAAGTAAGGGGCGCTTATACCCAGCATGCCGAATATCTCAAAGAACGAACAACCATGATGTCTTGGTGGGGCAATTACCTTGAGCAACTAGAAACTGATTCAAACGTCGTACCCATTAATTTTGGTGCTGGTGATAAATAAGATACACTGAGATTGCTGTGCCTAGGCTGATCTCCGCAAAGATGGCATGCCTATCCACTCTGGCGCAGTAACTTTTTGTAGGTTGCAGAGGTGCTATATGGCGGTAAGAAAAGTCTACGACGAGTCTAAGTTGCCTAAATGGTTTAGCCTTAATAAATATGAAGCCACCAATAAATTCACTACTGCCGATTGGTTCGAGCAGTTAGCACACCGAAGAGAAATTCTATGGATGTTAGGTCGCTCTTCCACTAAGTTTCATGATCGTGCGGCGTTATTGTTCAAGAAAGTAGAGCTGGAACCTATCCAGTCTATATTCCAACCAGAATCATGGTTTGTTGAAAATGAAATTGAAGCTGTTGGAGTGTCAGCCTTTGTGCAACCACTAAGATGTGGGTTAGTACATGCTTTAGGCCAAGATATTGAACATTACTATGGGTTTAACGACCGTGGGAATCTAGGGTTGGCAGCGGGCTACTCAGTCAGTAAATATTACAAAGAAAATGATTCATATATGTCTACTCTTGTGCCAGTGACTATTGACCTTCACGGCTCTGATGTCGATATTAAAAATGATTTTGATTGTTATTTAAAACAGGCAAGAGAGTTTATTGGGAAGAAAAATAAAAAGACCCACATCACAAACAGCGATATAGAAAGACTCCAGAAGTATAATATTCTGCCATACTTTGACCTGATGATTTGGAGTGCTATAGAGGGTCGGAATATAAGCGCTAACGTGATTTTAACTGCTTTGTTTGAAGCTGATAGAGAAATTCAAGAAGTGGGTGAACCGTTCATAATCAAAACTCTAAAACCATTTTACAAGAAAATTGATAGTCGTTTTATTCGCGCTCTTGAGCGCTACCAGGAGCCGCCATAATCTCTCTTTATCCCAAAAAAAATTATAAATAATTGGATGTAAAATATCCTAAAAAACTATTTAAATTCTTACATTCTAATATTCACTACAAGACCTCATATTTGACCATGTTAATTACTGTCTATGGAGACACAAACATGGCTACCAACATCAACTCAAAGCAAAATAGCAAGATCACACCGCCGGCAACGGCTCGCATAATCCGATGGCCCAAGGTTCACGACAAAGTTGACCTATGCCGCTCCCACGTTCACCAACTAGTCAGTAAAGGTGAGTTCCCCGCGCCAATAAAGATTACACCAAATGGCCGAGCAAGCGGGTGGATAGAGTCCGAAGTTGACGCATGGGTTGAACAGCGCATAGCTGACTCGCGTACTAAAAAATCTATAGAAAATCCCCTCGAAAACCTTCGGGACCAAGGCCAAAATATTCAAGGCGAACCAGGTGCTTTAATAAGTGGTTCTAAAGCCATGAGACAAACTAGGTATTTCATGCGCATGCAGGGGAGCAACTAATGACTAGCCCAAAGTATCAAACAAATGCGCAATCCATGCTAGATGCTGCCAGGCAATATGCAGAACAAGGCATTAGTATTATCCCAGTTTTACCGCCAACTACCGATAAGCCCCTCGACGAACTCGACGAAAAAGAGCATGACAGACTAGGTAAAGCGCCCGCTAATTGCCCCAATTTTTATCACGGCTCAAAAGACGCCACCACAGACCTAGATAAAATACAGAGTGCATGGGGAAGCCCACAAGGCACTACACCTCGTAACATCGGCATAGCCACAGGGGAAAAATATAACTTAGTGATCGTCGATGTAGATGACCCTGGGAAGTGGAACGAACTGTTAGATAGCCACGGATATAAGGTGCCCCCGTGCCCGAAAGTCACAACCGGGAAAGGGTTCCACCTTTATTTTTCATACCCCAGAACCCGAGGTATTTCCAACAGTGTAAATAAATCTATGGGGTTTGATATACGTGCCGCAGGGGGGTACGCGGTGGCGCCACCGTCTAATCATCTAAGCGGTGAAGTCTATACACTCGAAAGCAATGAGAGCTTAGATTATCGCCCAGAGTTGCCAGATTGGGTATTTGATTTAATCGCCGAGAATAAAGCGAACAAACCAAAAGGAGTAGCTAATACTAAGTTGGATTTTAACGCCTCTATAGCAGCCGCTAACGACCCATCACCCTATGGCATGAAAGCCTTAGAGGATGAATGTCAGGACATTGTAGCAGCCCCACAGGGCACCAGAAACGACCGCCTTAATAAGGCGTGCTTTAGCATTGGGCAACTAGTCGCCGGTGGTAAAATAGACAACCATTTAGCGCTTAACTATCTCACCCAGGCAGCGCAACAAAGCGGATTATCTACAGAAGAAATAGGCAAGACCTTGGCCAGTGGACTCAAGGCAGGCAAGGACAACCCCAGGACCGCACTGGAAGCCCAGGGAAGTATCTCGCAAGGGGTAGTCGAATCATTAACCTGGGACCAACCAAAGGAATTAAAAGCTGAATTATTGCCAGTAAAGTCTTTAGACCCTGCAATGTTGCCTGACAGTATGCGCGATTACATAACCGACATAGCAGAAAGAATGGATAATTCACCACCTGATTATGTAGCCGTGGGCGTTATGGTAGCCCTAGCCACTCTTATTGGGCGCAAGCTATCCATATCACCTAAGCAGCACGACCCATGGCTTGTGGTCCCAAATCTATGGGGTGCAGCTATTGGACGCCCGTCAGCTAAGAAAACACCCTCACTAACATCAGCTATGGCCCCATTACATACATTTGAATCTGAGGAATTTCAAAAGCACGCCATAGCAATGGGCAAATATAGTGAGCAAGCGAAAGTGGCCAAGGTGGCGTTGAAGGCCAACGAAAAGAAGCTAAAAATTCAGATTGAGAAAGGCAAGCAGGAAGAAGGCGAAAAGGATTTTCTCAAGTCTTTAACCTTCGAACCTGTCCAGCCGCCAGCGTGCAAACGGTTTATCGTGAACGATGCGACCGTCGAAAAATTGGGTGAACTATTGGGCAGCAATCCAATGGGAGTTCTATTATTCCGAGATGAATTGACAGGCTGGCTCAATACGTTGGATAAACCCGACCGAGCAAGTGACAGGGCTTTTTATCTTGAGTGTTGGGCCGGCACTGGTAGCTTTACCTATGACCGTATCGGAAGAGGCACGCAACGAATAGAGAGCGCCACATTGAGTTTAATGGGAGGTATTCAACCTGGGAAGTTAATCCCTTACCTAACAGCCCAGAAAGAGGGCAAAGGAGATGATGGACTAATTGAGCGGTTTCAACTTATGGTCTACCCAGATCCCCAGCCATACACCCATGTTGATAGGCCACCTAATGAAGAAGCACTAAGGAAGGCGACCTCAATATTTGCCATGTTGGATGACCTACCAGGAGAACTACACAACCCTAACATCTTAAGATTCTCACCAGAAGCACAGAGGATGTTTAATACCTGGTACGACAATAATCAAAAGCTAGTTAGAAGTGGCACGCTAACCCCACAGCTAGAATCCCACCTAGCCAAATATGTGTCTTTGTTCCCTAGCCTAGCCTTGATTATCCACGCGGTAGACTCAAGCCCAGGAGGAAGCATAGGCATACAGTCTGCAAACAAAGCATTGGCATGGTGCGAGTATTTAGAAAGCCACGCAAGGAGAGTGTATGCGCTTGTAGACGGCCCTATTGATAGTGGGAAGGCTTTGCAGAAACGATTGCATGACCTGCCTAGCCCTTTCCGTATAAGTGCGATTAACAACCGCAACTGGCAAGGCCTAACAACAACGGACCAGGTGCACGAAGCCTTAGATAAACTATGCGAGCATGGGCACCTTCAAAAGGTAGTTAGTGGCGCCACTAGACCAGCGACCGACTATTTTAAGCACCCAGACTACTGCAATGGTTAAAAAAATCGTAGCCCTCCTCTGCACCGATAAAACCGATAATACTAATGGCCTTGGTAGATAAATAGGTTTTATCGGTGTAAATGTGTGCTACGATTTTTTTTAACCACTGCAGCAAATAAGGTGTTGCATCCAACACCTGCCTGTCAGCTTGATGTCATGCAAGCGCTTCGACTCCTTGCCGCATTGTTTACCGCTCTATTATCCATCCGATAAGAATATATAAAAAACCTGAGGAAAAGATCGAACAGCTAACAAATAAGGTAGGTTTGTTAACCCGTTATTTTTTAATCAAGGCCCATATATGCCATTCGTCTAGTCCAAAAATGCCATAATTACAGGAAAGGCCTTCAGAGCTCAATTGATCCTGAAGATAGGAAAAAAGGAACACTGATGTAAATTATAAAGAGGCAAAGCGTTTTGTATGGACATCGGTGCTACCGAATAAAAAACTGAATGGTGGGTAACTGTTTAAATATATAGCCAACATCGAGCTCTGAACCAAACGCAGCCTCAACAGTCACTTTCTTGAGCATACGGCTTAAGTCACTGAGGTCTTTCTCAGTCTTCATACCTTTGGTGGCTTCTTTAGCAAAGGCCAATAGTTCTTTTTGGTTCATGGTGCTTATCTTCAGGAGGGGTTAATGATAAGCAAATACACAAACTAATTCACAGTTGTTACCGCCAATGTAAAAACTACTTCAAACTACTTAAATTACTAATTTTTAAGCTGTTGTTATTTATTTTATTTTAAATCGCATTGTCGGCACAAACCGTTTCCAATTTTAACCTACATTAAAAACGCTCTGCATTTACCTTATCTACTTTATATTATCTCTCGTCTTGACTGGAGTGTTATATCTGGTATATTAGATATATCAATACCCACCCAATGGAATTAGGGGACTACTACTGATGATGAATAAACCCAAAGTTGTGATTACAGATTTTGATTATGGTGATGTGAGCATTGAAACTGAGATTCTAGAAAAGGCAGGGGCAGAGGTTATTACGCTTCAAGCTAAATCAGAACAAGATTTATTTGATGTGGCCAAAGATTGCGCTGCAATGATAAATCAATATGCACGAGTTGGTGTTGATACGATTTCTCGCATGGAAAAATGTCAGGTGATTGCACGTTATGGTATTGGTGTAGATATTGTGGATGTAGTGGCTGCTACTAAAAAAGGCATCTTAGTTACTAATGTACAAGACTATTGTACGGAGGAAGTGGCTGATCATGCCATTGCTTTGTGGTTAACTCTAGCGCGAAAAATAATCAATTACGACAAAGCTGTGCGCAAAGGTATCTGGAGTTGGCAGTCAGGCCAACCAGTGCATCGTTTACACGGTCAAACTATGGGAATTGTATCCTTTGGTAAAATTGGACAGGCTATTGCCACTAGAGCAAAGTCTTTCGGCCTTGATTTGATTGTTTATGACCCTTACATAGAGCCAGATGTCGTTAAGGCTGCTGGTGCCAAGCTGGTTAGTAAAGCCGAACTAGTATCAAAGTCTGATGTCATCATGATGCAAGTTCCGATGGGCGCAGATACGAGACACTTTCTTTCAACTGAAGAGTTTACGTGTATGAAACCGAACGCACTCATCATTAACACTGGGCGTGGACCCACCGTCGACAACAAAGCGCTTTACACTGCATTAAGTGACGGTCTTATTGCTGGAGCTGGGCTGGATGACCCAGAAGAAGAACCTGCAAAACTTGCAAACTGGTCTCCAGAAAATAACCCTATATTTACTTTGCCTAACGTGATTGTTACCCCACATGCCGCTTACTATTCTGAAGAATCTATAATGACTGCCAGGATAACAGCTGCTTCTGAGGTGGCCCGTGTTTTAACTGGCGAAAAACCACATTATCCAGTGAATTTCATATCCCGCGTCTAGCGGGCTTAACCACCAATATTTTGAGGAAAATCCAATGCTTAAAGAATACAACGAATTTGAACGCTGCCCGGAATTGCTTAAACAGTTTGATGAAGTAATAAAATGTTACTCAGCAACGGCAGTTTTTGCTGATGTTCAATACCGTACCGGTGTGATGGACAGTGGTATAAAGCCAGCATTTCGTGCAAAAGTGACAGGTCAAGCTGTAACGGTACAGCTTTCCAAGGGTGACCTAGTCGACCCACTGAAAGCACTAGAAATGGGCCAGGCTGGTGATGTGATTGTAGTTGATGCAGGTGGTGACTTAAATACTTCAGTCTGTGGCGGGCTGATGGGTGGATTGGCAAAGAATCGTGGAATCCGCGCCATGATTGTAGACGGAGCGGGACGTGACACTGACGAATTAGAAGCCATTGACTGGCCTATTTGGACGCGCGCGATTACGCCTCGTGGGACCCATACAATGTTCTCTGGGCGGAAAGAAGAGTTGTCAATTAATGTGCCGATTCAATGCGGTGGTGTTGTGGTAAATCCAGGTGATTTTATCGTTGCTGATTTAATGGGCGTGGTCGTAATTCCACTATCAAAAGCCAAAGAGATCGTCAAGTCAGCCCTTGAGCTAGCTGCGGGTGAAGAGGAAACTCGCAAGTGGGTATCACAGGGAAAGACAGTAGAAGACCTCTTGGAAAAATTTGGAAGAATCTAACTAATGCCAGTAAGCCCAGCTTTAATAGGAGTGGATTGGGGGACCAGTTCACTTCGTGCCTATCTCATTGATCAGAAGGGAAATGTAGTCGACACCCTTAGTTCTGACGAGGGTATTCTGAACATCCAAGATGACGATTTTGAAGCAGTATTCGAACGATTTGTTGGTGAATGGTTGCGCCTTTACCCGTTACTCCCAATCATATTATCAGGAATGATAACTAGCAGAAATGGGTGGGTTGAGGTTGATTATTTACCCTTACCAGCAGGTATGCAAGGAATCGCATCAGCTATAACTATTCACGAAACAAGATTAGGAAGAAGGCTTCATTTTGTACCTGGACTAGCCACTGCCAGTCGGGTGTCAATTCCAGACGTAATGCGTGGAGAAGAAACTGAGTTAATTGGCCAAATTTACCAGTATGGTGGTGATGGTACTTTTCTACTGCCTGGAACCCATAGCAAATGGGTTACTGTGAAAGACAGTAAGATTATTGAACTCCAGACTTTTATGACAGGGGAGGTTTATGCACTACTTAAGTACAAATCAATTCTCAGCAAGTTGTTAGTTGAAGCTGTGAGTTTTAAGTCTTTTGCTAAAGGCGTCACATATCGTGCTTCTAACTCGGGCTCTATATTGAACCAACTATTTTCTGTTAGAACGTTACCCTTATTTGAGCTTATGCCTAAAGAAGAAGTCTCAGACTATTTGTCTGGATTACTGATTGCTGAGGAAATTCGTGGTGCTCTTGAGTCTCGAAAGGGGCCTCAGGACATCAAGATTATTGGCCAAGGGGACCTCGCTGAACGATATTGTTATGCATTAAAGCTAATGGGGGTATCTACGATTGTGGTTGAGCAAGGAATGGTAGCACGTGGCCATTTCGAGTTGGCGCTTCAACAAGGATTAGTACATGATAAGTTTTAAAAATTGCTATCAAAAATTACCCTTAATCGCTATTCTCAGAGGCATTCAGCCTCATGAGGTATTGGCAACAGTTGAGAGCCTCATCGATGCTGGTTTTAGCTTAATTGAGATTCCGCTCAATTCTCCAGACCCCTTTGTAAGTATTAAAATAGCCACAAGTGCTTTTGGTAATGTAGCCATGATTGGGGCTGGCACCGTGATTAACCAAGATGATGTTACGCGTACGCTGAATGCCGGTGGGCGTTTGGTTGTGGCTCCAAATGTAAATGCGGCAGTGGGAGAGGCGGCTCTTGCTGGTGGCGCCATTTGGGCTCCAGGGGTTGCAACACCTACTGAGGCATTTTCAGCACTAAAAGCGGGTGCTCATGTGCTCAAAATATTTCCTGCTGAAATGGTGTTGCCTAGCGGAATTAAGGCGATGTGTGCAGTACTGCCACCCTCAGTTCCATTGCTGCCAGTGGGGGGCATTGCGCCAAAGTCTATGAGAGTTTATGTAGAGGCTGGTGCGACTGGATTTGGGTTAGGGTCAGCACTATATCGGGCAGGAGACCCTCCCCAAAAAACCTACCGCAACGCTGTTGAGTTCGTGACTGAGGCAAGACACTTATTTAGCCTTTCATAAATCCTAATGCTCAGGTTACTGGATGACCACGCTTCATTGACTTAAATGTTCACTCTAAGGTTTTTAATGCTATTTATGCAGGCGGTTGAATTCTATTTTTGGCTGATGTATTGATTACTCTAAGTGCTGCACAGGCCGCTCCATAGCCATTGTCGATGTTAACAACTGTTAGACCTGGGGCGCAGCTGGTAAGCATTGCAGCTAGTGCTGTCTCACCTTTACGCGCCACACCATACCCAGTTGATGTAGGCACCCCTATTATGCTGGCAGGCACCAATCCTCCCAACACAGTGGGTAATGCTGCATCCATACCAGCCACTGCAATAATGACTGACATGGACTCGAGCACCTCAATTTTTTCCAGCAACCGCCATATTCCAGCAACACCTACATCACCAATTACGAGGCTAGGTTCGCCGTAGTAACTTAATGTTGCATGTGCCTCAGCAACAATTGGGGCATCAGAAGAACCTGCAGATACAATGGCTATTGTTACAGGCTTGTCTAAGTCAAGGTTAGCTCCCAATATGGCAGTTTTAGATTCTGCTTGGTAATGTAATTGTTTTTTTGCCTCTTCTGGCAAATCGTTAAATTTCTGATGATCGAGTTTAGTAAACAACCTTCGACCACTTACACGACTCATCTGGACAATCTGAGCAATTTGTTCGGTGGTTTTTTGGGCACACAAAATAGCTTCGTCAAAACCTAAACGGTCGTTACGCTGTTCATCAAGAATGATTGCTTTAGCAAAAGACATTAGTGTTTCTCTCCGATAAAGGAACTGCCTTTTACATAGGGTGTGATTCTAACCTTGCTCGCAGAGGGAGTTAACATCTGTTGAACCTCATTAGTAATTTGATCAATACTTTCCTGCGAAAGTATTGAAAGAACCGAATGATCAACTTCAATATGCGCGCCATCATTGCGGATGCGGCAACGCAAATCTACTTGGCCTAGATGGCTAGAGAGTAGGGTCTCCACTCGTTCGATCAAATAAAGGTCCACAGGCTCTATAGGAATACCTGTTTCCACTCGGCTAGAAAGGCACGGTGCCGCTGGCAATTCTGACAGGTCCCAAAGCCCTAGATTTCGGGCAATTTCACGAATCGCTGATTTATCAATACCAGCCTCCACAAAGGGGTGAAATACGTCCAGTTCTTCCGCGGCTTTCAGGCCAGGTCTAAAGTCACTAAGATCATCCAAATTAGTGCCAGAGAAAATAGGCAAAGAAGTATTGCTAGAGATTTTTTTATATAATTTTGATTTACAAAAATAACACCGATTTACAGGATTTGCGCGATAAGAGGGATCATTAAATTCCTCAGCATCAATAAGATGCAAGGTCCAGCCTTCATTCTGAGCATATCGCTGCACTCTTTCAGTTGCCAACGAAGGGACTGCGGGAGATATTGCGTGATACATCTCGAAGCCACTAGTATGTCGACCTGCTACACAAGCAAGTGTCATACTGTCAACACCACCGCTAACTGCGATGGCTGCGGGGGCCCCTTGGGTTAAAATTTTGATTAGATCATTTTGATTCATTTTTTGGCTTCACTTTAATTTCTTAAGCACAGAGCTTTCAGCGCGAGTTCGAGAATCAACTCGAGAATTATGGGAGGTAGCGCTTTGGGCAACGTCGTCGATGTCAGCCTTCGCCGTCAACTTTCCAGAACGCATGACCGTTTTAACATTAATGCCTTTATGCAGTGTTTCTGTCCGGTTCAGTATTCGTCGATTTACACGGTGGTATCGAATACCTATAGTTGTTGTTTCGTTGAAACATGCATCCATGGCTTGCGACTCATGCTCGGCAAGACAAAGGACTTGTAATTGCATAGCCTGACGCCCCTTCTTACCAAAGACGACGTTTTGAGTAACATCAATAATGTTGCTTAAGTGGCGCAAGTTATCAATGCCAATTGCTAGGTCTTCTGGGGTCTGGTCATCTACTTCAAAGGTTATAACGGATATTTGTTCAGTATTAGTGCGGGAAATATGGGTTTCAAATTGGCTTACACGTAGTATGTTTGACATACCTTGAAACGTTTTGGTACCAAATCCAATGCCTGAACGAATTAGTTTTGCTGGCGTAGATGGGCCTCCATAGCTTGGTTCAAGGTGTTTGAGTATTGCTGCACCAGTGGGTGTCACACGCTCACCAAGGTGGCCATCATCAACCATTACAAACCCCTCCAGGAGAAAGTGGGTTGCTGGTGCAGGCACTGGTAATATGCCATGCTGGCTACT
>Ga0308007_10001158_pt1 | contig 11684 bp, 9 predicted proteins | sample Neamet71_FD_203152 | JGI IMG/M metagenome (GOLD analysis project Ga0308007, IMG submission 203152) | Marine microbial communities from water near the shore, Antarctic Ocean - #71 | ecosystem: Environmental > Aquatic > Marine > Unclassified | place: Southern Ocean | collected 2014-06-07
CCCTAGTTAGACCTAAGATCATCTGGAAAAGAGAAGAAATACAGGGTCAGAAAATACGATATATAGATTGGGCGATTCCGGGTATTTTGGCTATGAATATAATGTTTAGTGGCCTATGGGGAATTGGTTATATTATAGTCCGCTATCGAAAAAATGGAGTTCTCAAGAGGCTTAAAGCCACGCCATTAAGTGCGTGGAAATTTTTGGGGTCACAAGCATTATCGAGACTTTGTATTATGATTACAGTAACTTCAATCGTATTTTTTGGGTGTAACTTATTTATTGATTTCATGATGATTGGTAGTTACTTATTACTACTTTTGGTTGCCATATCTGGAAACCTAGCCATTATAAGTATGTCGTTACTTATGGCTGCACGCACATCTAGCGAAGATCTGGCAAATGGTTTACTTAACTTGATTAGTTTTCCTATGTTGCTTCTTTCAGAGTTATGGTTCTCTCTCGATGGTGCGCCCGAATGGTTGCAACATTTTTCACAAATTTTACCTCTGACTCATCTAGTATCTGCATCTAGAAAAGTTATGCTAGAAGGTGCAAGCCTTTATGACATAAGTCCTCAGCTAATTATTTTAATTTTAATGACAGTTTTTTTTATGGGGCTAGCAGGAATTTTATTTCGCTGGGATAATGATTAATTTAAAAAAATCTTAACTACTTATAATAGCTAGCCATCGAGAGCCGAAATATAGCGATCCCAATTAAAAGATGGCCCTGGATCTGTTTTTCGACCAGGTGCTATATCAGAATGTCCCACTATACGATCTTTTTTTATTAATGGATAATGCTTCATTATCTCTTGGGTAACCCGAAGAAGCTCCTTATATTGTAAATCAGTATAGGGGGCACTATCGCTTCCAACTAATTCAATTCCAATAGAAAAATCATTGCAACTTTTTATGCCCTGAAATGATGAATTTCCGGCATGCCAAGCTCTTTCATTAAAATCTACAAATTGTATCAATTCCCCCTTACGGTCAATAAGCAGATGTGCGGAGACTTTTAGATTTGATATTTTCTCAAAGTAGGGATCTATGGCTACATCTAAATTATTTGTAAAAAAATCACAAATATACTTACTATCGAACTGATTTGGCGGCAAACTGATACTGTGAATTACTAAAAGAGAAATATTACTCGTATCTGGACGATTGTCTTGGTTGGGCGAGAGATTACTTCGGGCCAAAGAATACCAGCCATTTGAATTAATCATAGAGAGTCCTCCAAGGACCTTTTCATCTTAGAATCTTATAATTTATTATGCCTGTAGGCTATGCACAATAGAAAAAATTTTACTATAAATAAGGTGTTGTTCTGCTGCTAGCAGAAATTTTTCAGATAGCTTTAACACGATAGCTACCCTAATATACTGCTCATAAAGATGAGTGAGGTCATTGATTATGATAAATGATGATAAATTAACTAAAGACATTAAAATCAATGTTGCCAGATCTTTACTAGAAGATATAGGTGATGGCGATATAACGGCTCAATTGATTCCAGAAAACAGAGTATCTGAGGCTTCTGTTATTATCAGGGAGCAAGCAATTCTTTGTGGTCAGGCATGGTTTAATGAGGTATTTCGTCAGCTAGATCCTAAGATCAAAATAGAATGGCTAGCCAAAGATGGTGAAGTCTTAAAATCAGGACAAATTGTATGTAACCTTAATGGTTCTGCTCGAAGCCTGTTAACAGGCGAAAGGACTGCTCTTAATTTCCTTCAAACTTTATCAGGAACAGCTACAACATCCAGACAATACGCTGAGCTAGCTTTCGAAAGTGATATCACAATATTGGATACCCGTAAAACAATTCCGGGTCTGAGGTTAGCTCAAAAATATGCTGTAGTTACTGGCGGGTGCCAAAATCATCGTCTTGGACTTTATGATGCTTTTCTTATCAAAGAAAATCATATTACGGCATGTGGCGGCATCAAACGTGCGGTGCTTAGAGCTAGAGAAGTTTCTCCTGGCAAGCTGATAGAAATAGAAGTCGAAAATTTATCAGAATTATATGCAGCGTTGGATGCAAAGGTCAATGTAGTCATGTTAGATAATTTTAATGCTGAAATGATTAAACAAGCGATAATTATGAACACAGGGGAAACTAAGTTAGAGGTATCAGGCAATATAGATAAAGCAAATATATCTAAAAATATAGTTCCAGGCATAGATTATCTTTCATCCGGAAGCTTAACCAAAAATTGCCAAGCGATAGACTTCTCTATGAGGCTAAAATAATGGTCTTCGTAGTTGGATTAACGGGCGGCATTGGAAGCGGAAAAAGTACCGCTGGAGAGTATTTCAGGGAACTTGGCGTAGAGGTAATCGATGCAGATGTCATAGCTAAAAGTAAGGTAAATAAAGGATCGAGATTCTATTCAAAAATTGTTGAGTATTTTGGTAGAGGCAGTCTGCTTAAAGATAGCTCTCTCAATAGATCATTTATACGCCAAGAAATATTTAACTCGGCAGAAAAAAAGGTATGGCTAGAAGAACTTCTTCACCCGCCAATTAAAGAGAGCATTATCAGGTCGCTAGAGCTGTGTTTAGGTCAATATGTAATTCTCGAATCGCCACTATTGCTAGAAACAGATCAATACAAGCTTGCAGATAGAATACTAGCTATAGATATACCAGAAAGATTACAAATTCTTCGTGTCGTTAAGCGAGATGAAGTTAAAATAAATCAGGTTGAATCTATAATCAACACACAAATGGAACGACAAAAAAGACTGAAACTTGCTAATGATATTATTGATAACACTCATAGTATTGAGGACTTAAAAGATAATTTGAAGGAGCTACATAATAATTATCTCGTTCTAGCAAATAAAAAATTCATTACTGTTCGGGACGGTACCTAAGTGGAAGAGAGATATTAAAGAATTAAATAGTGCTATAAGTATTCCTAAAGTCCTTTGCCCTACCTGTAAAGATAAGGTTGCCTGGAACAAAGAATCTCCTGATAGACCCTTTTGCTCTTTACGCTGTAAACAGATTGATCTTGGCGAGTGGGCCTCTGAAGGTTTTAGTATTCCAGGCGAACACGCAAAGGAAGGCCTTAATGAATCAGAAGAAGAGGGCTATTAGCCCCTGATGAACTTATAGTTTATTTATAGCATCTAAAATACGCTTATTTGCTGCAGGAAATTGATATGAACTCAGCTCATCAATTGGAATCCAAGTAACAGTCTGGCCTTCGTTTCCTGTCGCCTCTCCAGAAAAACTATTAACCACCCATACGTCAAGTAATAGTAGCTTTTCAGGATATTCATATTCAAACTTAAGGAGTGGGGATGCCTCAATGATAGAGATATTTAGCTCTTCTCTAAGCTCTCTATAGAGAGCTTTATTGGATGATTCTCCTGTCTCTACTTTACCTCCAGGAAATTCCCAAAAACCTCCTTGAAATAATTTTTCTTCTCTTTTAGCGATAAGGATCTGTCTCTCATTCTTCAAAATTATCGCTAAAACAATATGCGACTGGATCATCAACTTCGATATTCTGAATTTATTTTAATATAATCATGAGATAGATCTGTAGTATAAACCGTTCCTGCCAAATCACCCCGATTGAGTATGACATTAATTGATAAAAAATCTTTACTCATAACTGCTTGGCCAAGATTTTCCATATAGCTACTAGCTCTTCCTCCCTGATCAGCAATCAGCACGTCATCTAAGTAGACTTCTACATCTTCAACCTTGAGATTTGGCAAACCTGACCGTCCTATTGCTGCCAGAATTCTTCCCCAGTTAGGGTCAGAAGCAAAAAGGGCAGTTTTTACCAATGGTGATTCAGCTATAGAATAGGCTACCTTCAAGCATTCAGATTCAGTTCTACCAGAGGATACATTTACTGTGACAAACTTAGTGGCCCCCTCTCCATCCTGAACAACCTGACATGCTAAAGACAAGAATAAGTCGTTTAGGCAGCTTAAAAATTTATTCTGATCTATATCGGATAGCTCAGATAAATTGACTCTAGAAGCTCCGGTTGCAACCAAAATTGCTGAATCGTTTGTAGACATGTCACCATCAACAGTGATTCGATTAAATGATACATCAACTGCGTTACTGATAATCTCCTTAATTGATTGCTCATCAATTATTATATCTGTAACAATATAAGCTAGCATCGTAGCCATATCTGGTCTGATCATCCCAGATCCTTTCGTAATACCAGTAATGGTGATTTTTTTTCCGCCAAATTCTAGTTGAACACTAGCGCCTTTTGGGCGAGTATCTGTAGTGAGAATAGACGTAGCAGCAGCATTCCATCCATCTTCAGATAATAATGAATACGCTAATGGTAAGGCTGCAATGATTTTCTGTATCGGTAAGTGCTCCCCGATAACACCAGTAGAAAAAGGTAAAACTGCCTCCTTATCAACTCCAGCGATATATCCAAGAGACTGGCAAATTGCTTCAGCATTTTTTCTACCTAATTCTCCAGTACCTGCATTAGCATTTCCGGTATTGGTAACTAAGTAACGGCTTTGAGTAGAATAAATATACTTTTTTGTTAGCTGAACTGGTGCTGCACAAAAAGAATTTTTTGTGAACACTCCTCCAATAGTGCTTCCCTCTATCATCTCCATGATAATTAAATCTTTTTTTCCTGGACTTTTGATACCAGCACTCGCCACACCTAGCCTGAACCCTGATACAGGGTACATTTTTGGAAAAAAATCTTTGCCTACCGCCATAAGCGCCTCGCTATAATTGTTCAGAGAATATTATTTAGCTGCTCACGTTCAAATAAAATATCTATTCTATTAACTTAATTTACCATGGCATTGTTTAAACTTCTTCCCGCTTTCACATGGGCAGGCATCATTTCTTCCAACTTTCTGTGTTGATCTAACGAAGGGCTTTGTCGAAGAGGATTTTTTAATAGCCTCACCTGTAGATTTAGGTCTACCAATTGCTGACACAGAATCATGCTGCATTTTTAATTTTTGTTGCTGTTGAGTTTCTCTTTTGATGCGCTCTAATTTTTCAATTTCATCACGACTTCTAACCTCAGCTTTGCTTAAGAAGCGTATAGTCTCTGATTTTATATTTTCTAGCATCTGTTGAAACAACTCAAAAGATTCACGCTTATACTCCTGTCTAGGATTTTTTTGCGCATAAGCTCGCAGGTTTATTCCTTGGCGCAAATAATCCATATGTGAAAGATGCTCTTTCCATAAAGTATCTAAAACTTGTAGCATTAACTGTCTTTCAATCATGCGAATATCTTCACCGATCGACAATACTTTTTCTTGATATGCATCTTGAGATTCTTTCTGAATTTTTAATCGAATTAACTCTTCATTAAGAAGATCATCCCTACTGAGCCAATCCTGAATTTTTATTTCGAGATTAAACTCTTTTAAAAATTGATCTTCTAATCCAGCGATATCCCATTGTTCCATCAAGCTTTGCGGAGGAAGATAGTAGCTTATTGTTGTATCAACGACGTCTTCTCGAATTCTTTCAATAATATCACTGATGTCTTCTTCTTCTAAAAGCTCATTTCTTTGTTGGTAAATTACCTGTCTCTGGTCGTTAGCAACATCATCATACTCGAGTAAGTTTTTACGCATATCATAATTTCTGCCTTCAACTTTCTTCTGAGCTTTTTCTATTGCACCTGTTACCATTCGATGTTCAATAGACTCGCCTTTTTCCATACCTAATGAACGCATCATATTTTTGACACTATCTGAGGCAAATAATCTCATTAATGGATCTTCCATTGAAAGATAGAAGCGAGATAGGCCAGGGTCTCCTTGTCTGCCAGCTCTTCCTCGTAACTGATTGTCAATACGCCTAGATTCATGGCGTTCTGTACAAAGTATATGAAGTCCCCCTGCTTCAATAACCTTGTCATGACGTATCTGCCATTCCTTTTTTATAAGCTGTATTTTATCTTTGTTAGATTTTTTTAGTTCTGCAATAGTCACTTCCCAGTTACCACCAAGTACAATATCAGTTCCACGACCAGCCATATTAGTCGCAATAGTTACTGTGCCTGGTTGTCCAGCTTGAGCGATAATTTGCGCTTCTTTTTCATGATATTTTGCATTTAATACTTGATGGGGAATGTTTGCTTTTTTTAGCCTTGACGACATTTCTTCTGAACTTTCAATAGTTGCTGTCCCAACTAAAACTGGTGCATTTTTCTCAATACATGATTTTACATCTGCAACCACTGCATCATATTTTTCATCTGTAGTGAGGTAAATTAAATCATTAAGGTCTACTCTTGCCACTGGTAAATTTGTAGGTATCACGACTACGGGCAATCCATATATTTGATGAAACTCATATGCTTCTGTGTCAGCAGTTCCAGTCATACCAGATAATTTCTCGTACAAGCGGAAGTAGTTTTGGAAAGTTGTAGATGCCATAGTCTGACTTTCATTTTTTATAGAAACATCTTCTTTTGCTTCTATAGCTTGATGGAGTCCCTCTGACAACCTGCGTCCAAGCATTGTTCTTCCAGTATGTTCATCTATTAATACAACTTGTCCATCTTGTACGATATATTCAATGTCCTTACTAAAAAGATGGTGCGCCTTAAGTGCTGACTGTATATGGTGCAATAGCGATAAATTAACTGCATTATATAGACTATCATTTTCTTGAAGTAAATCTTCACTTTCTAATAGAGACTCTATTTTACAGTGTCCATCTTCTGTAAGCTCTACTTGTCGTAATTTCTCATCAATAGTAAAATCACCTACAATTTCTTCAGATGATGAATCTAAATTCAAAATTAGTTTATTTATTTTTTGGTATAAAGAAGAGCTATCTTCGGCAGCTCCAGAGATAATCAAAGGCGTTCTAGCCTCATCAATTAGAATTGAATCGACCTCATCAATAACAGCAAAATTCAAACCACGTTGTAATTTATCCTCGAGTCGTAGGACCATATTGTCCCGAAGATAGTCAAAACCAAATTCATTATTAGTTCCAAATGTAATATCTGCTTTATATGCTATTAATTTTTTTTCTGGAGATAGCCCTGACAAAATAACTCCAACTTTCATACCCAGATATTCATATATAGGCGCCATCCATTCCGCATCTCGTCCAGCCAAATAATCATTTACAGTAACTATATGGACACCACCTCCTGTAAGACTATTCAGGTATGCAGGCAAGGTGGCCATAAGTGTTTTACCTTCACCTGTTCTCATTTCTGAAATGCGGCCCTCATGGAGTACAATTCCTCCGATCATTTGAACATCAAAGTGTCTCAACCCTAATGTTCGTTTGGCTGACTCCCTTACAACAGCAAAAGCCTCTGGTAGGATTTTATCCAGTGATTCTCCGTCCTTAAGTTGAATTTTAAAATCTTCTGTTTTCTGCTTTAGAGCTTCATCTGTTAAAGTAGAGAATTCCTCCTCAAAACCATTTATATGATCTACGATTTTTCGTATTCTTTTTATTTCTCTTTCATTTTTACTGCCAAAAAGTTTTGTAAAAAATTTCATTATTATTCCAGAGTGAATCTATTCAGATATTTAACTCATCGAAGAGCATGAGATAAATACATTACTGAATATGGCATTATCGAATAGGCAAAAAAACTATCGCCCAGATGGCTGGATGAACTAATTTAGGTTTATTATGATTTTTTTTATTACGACTATACATTTAACGTACCTAAATATTTAAAGTCTTTACGCTGTTAGTAGAGGCTTCATATAAGAAATTGGGGCCTCTTCATCATCATTCTCAAACGTAACCAGCTCCCAGGCATCCTCGTCTGCTAAAAGCTTTCTGAGTAAGGCATTATTTAGGCCATGACCAGATTTATGCCCGATATATTGACCTATTAAGCTATTTCCTAGTAAATATAAATCTCCAATAGCATCCAAAATTTTATGCTTTACAAATTCATCCTCATAACGTAATCCATCTTCATTTAAGACCTGAAATTCGTCTACAACAATAGCATTATCCATACTTCCTCCTCGAACTAAGCCCTGAGATCTTAAGTATTCTATCTCATGCATAAACCCAAAAGTTCGCGCACGGCTCACTTCTTTCACAAATGAAGTTGTAGAAAAATCAACTGACGCCTGCAAGGTTCTATTATTAAAAGCTGGGTGATCAAAGTCTATGGAGAAGTTCACCTTGAAGCCATTAAAAGGTTTAAACGCTGCGCTTTTATCTCCATCTTCAACCTTAATCGGTCGCTTAATCCGTATAAATTTCTTTGGTTTATTTTGCTCTTTTATACCTGCCGATTGAAGTAGAAAAACAAAAGGACTAGCACTACCATCCATTATAGGGACTTCTGGAGCTGTTATATCAATAATTGCATTATCTATCCCTAGTCCAGCCATAGCTGATAATAAATGTTCTACTGTTGAGACGCGAACCTCTCCTTTAGTCAAGGTTGTAGATAGCATTGTATCGCCTACATTTTCAGCTGTGGCATTTATCTCTACCGGTGGGGTTAAGTCAGTACGTCGAAAAATAATACCAGTATCAACTGGTGCTGGGTGAAGCGTAAGGAAGACTTTTTCTCCTGTATGGAGACCAATTCCAGTAGCCCGTATCATATTATTTAATGTGCGCTGTCTCATCATCTTTTTTTATTTTCCAGAATACTATTTTTATAATATGCCAGTTGAAACTCTGTTAAAATAAATTATCATCAAGTTCTCCGCTATTAAGAGCCCCCTAAACGGGTCTGATTCAGCATTACTTTAGATAATACACTACCTTAATCTGCCTGACAGCGTAAAAATGCCGGAATATCTAGGTAATCATCTGCATCAATATCAATATTTCCACCTTCATTGCCTTCAGACACATTATTCCCCTTGCGAAGTATAGTTGGTTTGTCAAATCCAGCGTATCTCCCATCACCAACTATCTCCGCCTTTGGTGGCTCTGATAATGGTTTTTTTACTTCTATAGGTACAAACATTGGCGTTTTTTCGGAGCTTAAACCTGTTGCAACAATTGTCACCCTAAGAACATCATCTAGAGAAGGATCAATAACAGTTCCCACAACTACAGTAGCATCATCAGAGCCGATATTATTTGCTGTTTCCAGAATATCGTTAAACTCTCCCATAGAAAGATTTTCTCCAGCTGTTATATTGACTAGTATCCCTCTAGCACCCTGTAGATTAATATCTTCCAGTAATGGGCTTCGTATAGCTTTTTCAGCTGCTTCAATCGCTCTATCTTCCCCTGTTGCTTCACCTGTACCCATCATAGCCTGTCCCATCTCAGACATAACTGTTCGAACATCTGCAAAATCCATATTAATCAGACCAGGTCTTATCATTAGATCGGCAATTCCCTTCACAGCTCCAAGTAAAACATCGTTTGCTGCACTAAATGCAGCAAGCAAGCCTGCAGATCTTCCTAATACCTCAAGAAGTTTTTCATTTGGTACTGTTATGAGAGAATCGACTTTTTCTTTTAGTTCCTTGAGTCCCTCTTCCGCTATAGACATTCTCTTTTTTCCCTCCCAAACAAAAGGACGAGTAACAACTGCAACAGTTAGAATTCCCAAATCTTTAGCTATATCAGCAACTATGGGTGCTGCTCCAGTTCCAGTTCCACCACCCATGCCCGCAGTAATAAAAACCATATCTGCGCCCTGTAAAGCATCAGCAATTCGCTCACGATCCTCCATTGCAGCCTGACGTCCCACATCCGGATTGGCGCCTGCTCCTAATCCCTTTGTGAGTCCGCTTCCTATCTGTAAAATAGTAGCATCGATATCCTTGAGTGCTTGTGCATCGGTATTTGCACATATAAATTCAACACCAGAAACACCGCTATTTATCATATGCTTAAGCGCATTACCGCCGCCGCCGCCAACACCTACCACTCTAATTTCTGCGCTATCTGTTTTTTTCTCTACTATCTGAAACATAACGATTACCTCTCATTTAGTCTTATAATTTTTATAATTGCTTACAAACTATCCTGAAACCAACTTTTCACTGTACCTAATAAACCTTTTCCAATATTTTTACCTGCTCTACCTGGTGATGAACCTTCTAAGAGTTGTTGTTCGCCATAAAGCACTAACCCTACGCCTGTTGAATATATAGGATTATTGACGATTTCAGAAAGGCCTCTGATGTTTTGTGGAGAACCCACTCTAACCGGTAAATGAAAAATTTCTTCTGCGAGCTCAACGACACCTTCCATTTTTGATGTGCCCCCAGTAAGTACCATTCCAGCTCCCACCAAATCCTCAAACCCACTTCTACGAAGTTCTGCTTGAACTAAAGAAAATAACTCCTCATATCTTGGCTCAACAACCTCCGCTAAAGCTTGGCGGGATAAGTCACGAGGTGGTCTGTCCCCAACACTTGGAACCTTTATGGTTTCTTCGGGGCCAGTTAATTTTGCTAGGGCGCAAGCATATTTGATCTTTAGTTCTTCAGCATTAGCAGTAGGTGTACGTAATGCATGGGCAATATCATTTGTTACCTGATCACCTGCGATTGGTATTACTCCTGTATGACGAATCGCTCCATCAGAAAAAATTGCAATATCAGTAGTGCCGCCACCAATATCAACTAAACAAACTCCTAATTCTTTTTCATCCTCAGTTAAAACTGCGTAACTAGATGCTAATTGCTCTAAAATAGTATCATCAACCTCTAAACCACATCTGCGGATACATTTTTTTATATTTTGAGCAGCATTAGCAGCGCAGGTTACAATGTGCACTTTTGACTCTAGTCGAACTCCAGACATACCTAATGGCTGGCGTACTCCTTCTTGTTTGTCAATGATGAACTCTTGAGGTAGAACATGTAGAATTTTTTGATCATCGGGAATAGATACCGCTCTCGCAGCGTCAATTACACGCTCTATATCTAGAGATAGTACTTCTTGATTACTTATTCCAACAATTCCATGAGAATTCAAACTACGAATATGGCTACCAGCAATTCCAACAAAAACAGAGTGGATGCTACAACCCCCCATCAATTCTGCCTCTTCAATAGCTCTTTGTATTGAATTAACAGTAGCCTCAATGTCAACCACTACACCCTTTTTTAAGCCAGAAGATGTCTGCAATCCAGTTCCTATTATTTCTAAGGTTCCTTCTGGGCTAACCACTCCGACGATAGCTGCGACTTTCGAAGTTCCAATATCCAGTCCAACTATCATTTGCTCTTCACTTGAATTAGCCATCTTTTTGACCTCATTTTAACCTTATGTTTTTTAATTAATTTTTAATCACTATAAAGTGGTTGTAGCCTTTTTGTTTATTTCCATCTCACAGCAATACCGTTGTCATAACGTATATCTACTCCATCCATATCAGAGCTTCTATTTTCTAGCACAGCCATCCATATAATCAAAAAACGACGGATTTTTGCAATAATTTGATCACGCCCAACTAAGATCTCCAAACCATTAGATAAGACTACTTGCCATACACCTCGTTCATCGTACTTGAGTTCAGTAATTTTAAGATTTGCCGGTTGAAGCAATAATACAATCTCGCGATAAGTCTTCATCAGTAATCGCTCAGAATTTTCTATTCCTTGCAGCAAAGGTAAATAAGATAAATTGTTATTATTTATCTCTAATATTTTTCCTTGGCTATTCAGAAAATGCTTCTTTCCCCATCTTGCACGTGGTTTCTCTTCTGTTACCTTTATCTCTATGCTCCCA
>Ga0308007_10001161_pt1 | contig 11669 bp, 9 predicted proteins | sample Neamet71_FD_203152 | JGI IMG/M metagenome (GOLD analysis project Ga0308007, IMG submission 203152) | Marine microbial communities from water near the shore, Antarctic Ocean - #71 | ecosystem: Environmental > Aquatic > Marine > Unclassified | place: Southern Ocean | collected 2014-06-07
ATGGGACTAGCTAATCTAAGTAACGAGCAAAGCGCCGCAATGTTTAACGCGCAAATGAACGCTAACTTTGACATGGCCGCAATGAGCAACGAACAACAAATGGAAATGGCTAACAGTAAGTTTATGCAGACTATGACGGCTACAAAGTTCAGCGCCGATCAGCAGACAGCCCTTTCTAATGCTTCGCTACTAGCTCAAACAGACCTAGCTAATGCTGATGCAAGGACTCGTGCGTCTGTAGAGAATGCTAAAAACTTTTTAACTAAAGATATGGCTAACTTGAGCAACGCGCAACAAGCTATTGTAATGGATCAGCAGATAGCACAACAAGCTTTGTTGTCTGATCAATCGGCACAGAACGCCGCAAAACAATTTGGCGCAACATCTCAAAATCAGCTAGATCAGTTTTTAATTAGTCAGTCTAATAACATGAAGCAATTTAACACTTCTGCACAGAATGCTATGGAGTCTTTTAACGTCACTGAAGCTAATCGTACAGCGGCCATTGAAGCGGGCAACACCTTACAAGCTGACTCACTTACTGCACAGCTTGAAGCAGATATAAGCAAGTTTAATTCTTCTATTGATAATCAGCGCGATACTTGGAATGCCGCAAATGCACAGGCCGTTGAGCAGTCTAATGTTGCTTGGAGGCGACAAGCCAATACCGCAGATACTGCCGCAGGTAATGCCGCTAATCAACAGAATGTTCAGAACGCTTATAATATTTCTGCACTAGACCAGACTCAACTGTGGCAACAGTTAAGAGATGAAGCGGCTTATGTTCGTCAAGCTTATGAAAATAACGAGCAACGAGAAGCTACTCTTTTAGCTACAGCTATTGGTAATGAATCAGGAGCGGGTGGAGATAAGAACTCTACTAGCACAAGCTCGCTTTTAAACTTACTTAAAACATACGGAGGTATTTAGAATGGGATTTTTTAGTAAAGTCTTTAAGGGTGTCGGCAAAGTTTTTAAAAAAATTGGTAAGGGTATTAAAAGTGCCTTTAAAAAGTTTGGCAGGTTTATGGGTAAGATTGGAATCTTAGGTCAGATAGCTATGATGTTTATACTTCCCGGAATTGGTAATGCTATTTTAGGTACGGCAGGGTCATTGGCCACGGTTGCAGGAATTGGTGGAGCAACTGTAACAGCCGCCGCAATTCCTGCTTCAGGTCTTCTAGGAGGCGCACTAGGCTCAATAGGCGTAGCCGCAGGTAAAGCCGCTGTTTGGGTAGGTAATAAAATAGCTACTGTTAAAAATGTATTTAGCAATATTACTCAAGGCGTAACTGAAACTTTAGGTAACTTTGCAAAAACCGCAGGTAAAAAACTAGGATTTAAAGGCGAAATGTTTACAAACGCGGCTGATAATTTCTTTAGTTCTGGAACTACTGGAGGCGAAACTGCATTTTCTAAAAGTTTTGGTAGTTCATCTAAGTTTCAAAATTTAACTACAGACTTTTCTAAAGTTTCAAAAGCTATAGATGACATAGAAATTGAGTCTAAAATAGACTCAGGTTCATCTAACATGCAGGGAATGCTAGATTCTACAAATGAAATTATTAAAAATGATTTTGAATTACCACAAGGTTCATCTAACATGCAGGGAATGTTAGATTCTACAAATGAAATTATTAAAAATGATTTTGAATTACCACAAGGTTCATCTAACATGCAGGGAATGTTAGATTCTACAAATGAAATTATTAAAAATGATTTTGAATTACCACAAGGTTCATCTAACATGCAGGGAATGCTAGATTCTGCAAATGAAACTATTAAAAATGATTTTGAATTACCACAAGGTTCATCTAACATGCAGGAAATGCTAGATTCTGCAAATGAAGAAATTTCAACAAGCCTTCTTTCTAAAGAGAGGCCGCTTACTCAAAAGTTTGTAGAGTCTACTGGTGGAGTTTTTGAAGGGTTTGGAACTAAAATTAAAAAAGGAGTACAGTCTCAAGCATTACAGGCTTTAGGTCTTGAGAATAAACCACAGGCTCCTATATATAATCAGTATGCCGCGTATGTTCCAAGCTTTGATGTAGCTCCACAAGGAACTTATGGCGCTCCAGAAATTATGGGTGCTAGAGATTTTGAGCAACAGGTTACTAATAATACATCACCCTATGGCTACACAGCATTTCAATATCAAAATTATATGGCTCAATTCGGTCAAACAGCTTAAAAGGTTTTAAATTATGGCAACAGTAGAAGAAGAATTTCAAAAAGTTCGAGCAAGTGGAAAACGCCCAATTCCCGGACAATCATTAACTAATGATCCTGAAAACCCCGCACCTTTTGAAAAAGCTCCTGAGTACACATCAGTACATGCGGCTTCTGAGTATATGTTTGGAAAGTTTATTGAGCCTCAAACTTACATTTCATTAATGACTACTATAGATGACGGAACAGCAATTATGGACATAGTTCAATCTGTTCTTTTTTCTGAGTTTCAAGAGGGTAAATTTAACCCTGATTTAATGTTAATGCTAGTTGAGCCTGTTGCTTATATGCTTATTGCTTTAGCAGAAAAACTTGATTTAGAAATTACTGTTTATCGCGGAGAGTTAGAAGATGATGACGAAGAAGAGCAGATCTTAGGAGTATCTTTTTCAGAGGATCGTTTAAAGAAACTTCAAAAAGCGGGAGCCTCTGGGCGTGTGCCTGTTGGAACACTTTCACCTGTAATGCAAGAACAACTTGAAGCGCTTCCTGAAATACCCGAACTACAAAACAAACAGGAAAGTTTACTGGCTCCAGCCGAAACTTCTACTGTTGTACCAGAACAAAGTTTAATGTCTCCACCTACAGGAATTTAATACTATGGCTATTAGAGAATTTGGAGAATCGCTTCTTCAAGATGTACGCAAAAGAAAAGACAAACAAGCAAGCGCACTCCGAAAACGTCAGCGAACTTCTGATCTTCTAGGTTTAGGTGCTTTAGGTTTAATGCATATGGGTAAGTCTAAACTTACAAGCCAGTGGGACAACTTTAATAAAAACTCAGATGTTTTAAATACTAACATAATGATTAATTCTGCTGAGAAAACCGATACAAACCTTACTGGACTACAGACTAAAATAACAACTTCAGGTCTTTCTACAAATGAGTATTTTACTAACCAAGGTGTAGACGAAACATTAAATAAACTGTTATTAAAAGAAGAAAATATAAAATATAATAAAGATGACGCAAGTAGAAAAACTTTTAAAGCCGCTTTTGCTCCGCAGATTAGAAATTTAGAAGACATTAAAACTGCCGCAACTGCTTCTGTTACACAATATGAAGATGCTTTAGCTAATCAAACAAAATTTCAAGCAAGCGGAACTAAAGAGGACGCTCGTGCTTTAGCCAAAAGTAAACTTGGAACTAGATTAACTGGACTTATTAATCAGAGCGGTAAACAACAAGCGGCTGTTGACGAATTTAGAAATGGTTTATATGCTAAAAGTGCCGGAAGTCTTGCAATATTTGATAAGGTTCTTAAAGAAACAGGCGGTGATTTTACATCGGCTATACAGCTTAGCGAAGATTTTAAATTAGATGCAAATCTTTTAGAACAATTAGATACTAAAGGTTCTAGCATACAGAATTTAAGCGATGGAAGAGTGGCAATTATTCCAACAACTACAAGCCCATCTGGAGAAGTTACGTATGGTGAGCACGTAATAAAAGATTTTAGAGATGAAAAAACACAAGTTCTTGCACAGCTTGGAAAGTTTAATGCGGGTTCAGAATTAAAAGAAACTATAACTGACGTTGGCATTAGTGAAATGTTAAGCGAAGAGCAGGGCTTTACAATGAGTCCAAAAACGCAAATAGAGCTTGATAAAAATAATGAATTGTACGATCAATATTATTTATCGCACCGTCTTCCAACTGTAAGTAAAGCAGAGGCGGCGCGAAGACTTGAGAAACGTGCGGCTGAAAAAACATTACAAGGAACTGAGGCGTGGGAAGAATCAGTAGGTACACTTTTTAACGCTAATGTTCAAATTGCAGGATTAAAAAATAATATTAAAGATAGCAATCCTGAAGCTACCGAAGATGAACTTGAAAAATTATATAGTGCTGATAAAGATATTAGAGTTCAAACACAAGAGATAGCTATTATTATAGCTCAACAAGAACAAGCAATGCAAAGTATAGCCGATCAGTATCCTCCAGTAGATACAGATGATGCTGAGATTGCAATAAATCCAGAGCAAGCAGAAAGAATCGCTGAGTTAGAAGCTGAGTTATTAGAGTCTCAAAATAACACTAATACAAATATAAAAGTTGTAAGTTCTAATAGTAATAATATTAGCACTGATAGTACTAGTGAAGATGATGAAGAAGAAGTTTCTTATAACATAGTTGGTAAGAAGAACAAGTATGGTTCTCAAGGACTAGGAAGCATTTCTTCTTTAGCGAGCCTTTTAGATAAAGTGCGGTCTAACAGCGCGGATAAAAAAATAGAACGAGCGGCTTATAATAAAATGAATAGGGCTGAACGTATCGAGCATAGAAAAACCGGCGTATATCCACCAAAAATTCAAAAGATGATTGATGAAGGGACTATTAAATAATGGCGACAACTACTCTACAGCTTCCAGACGGAAAGACAGTTACTTTAGAGCATCCTGATGAAACCACTAAAGAGGAACTACTTAGTTTTGTACAAGATAAATATAAGCCGTCTACAAAAACTTCTTCGCCTAGATCTGCTACAAGTTACATCTCTCAGAAAAATGAAGAGCCTAGTGTTGCTAATGATTTAAAACGTGTACTTCTTGATACGCAACGTGACTTTGTAAGTCTTGTAGACTATTTGCCCGGAGACGCTTTTGATACAGATGACTTAGGAGATGTTGCAAAACAAAAAGAATTAAGCAGACTTTCAGGTTTTGGATACTTAGAAACTGACGACCACATTGATCCAGTAACAGGTAAAATTAAAGCTCCTGAAACTTACATAGGCATGGCGGCTTCTATTATACCTTATATTGCAGGAACAGGAGCATTAGTTAAAATTGGCGCTAAGACTGCTTTAAAAGTAGCGCCTAAACTTGCGGCACGATCAGTGCCTAAAGCAGTTCAATATACTTTAGCAGGTTCAGGAGCCTCTCAAGTATTAACAGATTTAGATGAAAATATGTTTAATATGATTGCTGATGTTTTTCCTGAAGAATCTAAAAATACTGTAATAGAAGCTTTACAAGCAGACGAAAATGACACACAAGCGGCTAAAAGACTTAAACTTGTTATAGGTGATTTAGGTCTTGGCTTTGCACTTGATGGTTTATTTAAAGCTGTCCCCGCGCTTAAAAATATATTAACAGCTAAAAACCCTACAGTAGACGAGCTTACTGAAGCTTTAACGGGTAAGGGTGCAGACTTAGCACGAATGAGTATGCGGCGGGTTGATTCAGAAGCAACAGCTACAGGAAAGCCAACTACTTCTAGAACAGACCTCCCGTCTGAAAAAGAAGTATTAACAGAAAATGTAGAAGGTTTAAAACAACTTGATGCACAAGATACTACAGGTAAAACAGGAAGGGCGTGGGCAAGTGCTAAAATAAAACAAGTTCAACAACAGATATTTACTTCGCGGGGTTATGCTACGCCTAAAATGTTTGCTTTTTTTAACCAGAGCCAAGCACAGCAACGAGCAACTCTTGTTGAAGCTACGCAGATTTCGCGTAGACTTACCAATGCACTTGATTTATTTACAGATAAAACTGCGCGAACTATGAATGTAACTAAAGCACAAGAATTATTAACTTCCGATGTATCTAAATATACTGATCTTCCTTTTGAACAACAAGCAGTTAAATTAGCCGCCGATGAAAAAATATCAATAGGTGTAGCTGAGTCTGTTTTAGATGCTCGTTATTTAATAGACAAGGTATCTAAACAGCTTGCAGGAAGTAAAGGTATCTTAAAAGAAACAGTTGAAAGTATTCAAAGTAATGTAGGCACATACTTGCGAACATCTTATAAAGCTTTTGACGACACTGCTAATTTTGTCGTAGATCAAGAATTAAAAAAAGACGCTATTAGAGTTTTAAAAGATTCTAAACTAGCATCAAATCCGAAGCTTACCGAAGGTCAGGCCCGCAGATTAGCTACAAAAGAAATAAACGATTTGTTAGGAAAATCAGACAAGAAAGTTCTTGATCATATGACGCAAGTCCGAAGGGTTGCTAAATTTCATAAAAAAAATATAAATATGCCACAAGAAATTAAAGACTTGTTGGGTGAAATTAAAGATCCTGCTGAAAATATTATCCTTAGTATAAGCAAAGCCGCTAGAATTTATGAAGTTAATAACTTTTATCAGATAGCTAATCAACTTGGAAAATCAGGCAAGTATATACAAGGGCCAAACAGCGCGGCAGTTACAGACGGTATACTTACTACTAAAATAGTAAGTACTAATTCTATTCTTGATGGAAAATATACTACTCCTCAGATGGCTAAGTTTTTAGCTAGACAAGAAGACACTTTTAAATTTTTATCTGAAAGTACTAACGGAGCGTCTGAAGCCTACAAAGTGTTTTTAAAATACAAAGGCGCTTCTCAAGCATCTAAAACTGTATATAGTCATGTTACTGGTTTACGAAACATAATTGGAGGCGCACAGTTTGCTATAGCTAATGGAGACTTAGCCGCATTTAATCCTCTTTCTAAAAATAGAGGGCATATGAAAGTTTTGTGGAATCAAATGGATGCTAAAGGAGACAAAGAATTAGATAGCATATATGCAAAATTTGTAGACTTAGGTGTTATTAATACAAACATAAAAATTAATCAGTTTAAAGAATTAATAAAATTGTCTTCTAAAGATTTTGGAACTTCTAAAGTAACTAGTCTTATTAAAAATAATCGAGTCTTGCGTTTTATGGAAGACTCATATATGGCTACAGATGATTATTTTAAAATGTCAGGTTTTATGACAGAACTAGACACTTTAAAAAGAGCAAAGCCGAACTCTTCTATAGATGTTTTAGAACGCGAAGCCGCCGACATTGTTCAAAACACTATTCCTAATTACGATAGAGTTGCTAAAGGCTTAAAAAAATTAAACTATCTTCCAATAGGTAATTTTATTTCGTTCCCTGCTGAAATAGTTAGAACTAGTTATCATATTGTTAAACAAGCTAGTAAAGAGCTTAACTCCGGTAACACAGTTCTCAGGAATAGGGGACTTAAAAGAATGGCGGGTTTTACTACTGCTATGGTAGGAGTAGGAGAAGCATCTAAACTTTCCGCAGATTTATTAGGTTGGACAGAAGAAGAAAGAATAAACCATACAAAAATAGCTGAAGGTAAGTTTGATAAAAATAGTAATTTTATTTGGTATCGAAAAGAAAACGGAGATATTTCAAAAGTTTCTACTAAATATTTAGACTCTTATAATACTATAAAAGAACCTGTTCTAGCAGTTCTAGATAGAATTATAGAAGGGGAGCTTCGTGGCGAACAGCTTGATGACTATCTTTTAAAAGCGGCTTTTGATGGAGCCTTTACTTTATCAACTCCTTTTATTACACAGTCTATCGCAACTAAAGCCGCAGGTGATGTTTTAACTGCAATGGCTAGTCCTGAAGGAAGAACTTTGGGCGGTAAAGTATTGTTTCCACCAAGCGATTCAACAGGCGAAAAAATTACAACTGCGTTTACTCAACTATTCAAGTCTGTCGAACCCGGAACTGTAACAAGCGTTTTAAAACTTACAGATTATGTAGATGCTTACACGGGTGAAGAAGAAGAAAAGCTAGGCCCAGTTAATAAACATGCTCTTATCGCTAATTTTTCAGGCATAAAGTTTACTAATCACGATCCTGACTCTCAGATGGGTTTTGTTATTTCAGATTATAATAAAAAAGTACGTTCTAATATTAAATCTTTTTATAAGGTTGGCGAAGACTCTTCTGTTTCAATGCTTGAAAATTATGTTGCTCGTCAAAGTAAAAATTATGAGTATCAACAAGAGTTGTTTGAAAAAGTAACTGCTTATTCTTCATTGTACGGGAGGTATAAAACTTTAAGCATGTTAAAAGAAAGCGGCTTATCTCGACCTGCATCTTTAAGTATTTTAAAAGGAGAATTTAAACCAACTGCTCCTCCAGTAATAGATGAAAGGCTTGAAAAAGTTTTAAAAGCTTCTAAGCCTGAAGATGCAAACATATATCGCGAACTTTTTCAAACTAAAAGAGAGTATAAATCTGTGTTTGAAGCTTTAAAAGATCTTACACTTTACGGCGAGGCAACTTTAAATCCTTTTGATTTAGAAGAAGAAACAGTTGAAAGACTAAGTAAAGCCACAGGCGGCGAAGTATCTACACCTGTGCCTAATGCACCATCAGAGCCTGACGAGCGTATCAATAAGGTTACGGGCTTACCATACAACGAAGGCGCAGGAACTGCATACATGGATACGGATGATCCTATGCGTGTGTTAAACATGGCCGCAGGTGGTAGAGTTAGAAAATCTGAAGGAGGAGAACACGTTGTACATTACGGTAGAGATGCTGTTAATGAAGTAGTGGAAAGAGAAGGCGCACTAACTCCTGAACAAGAGTATGTTATTGAACACGAAGGGTTTGTTGATGGCGAGTATAAAGATACTAAAGGCATTGTAACGAGCGGTGTAGGCCAGACAGGCGAATTTATAGGTCGGTCTTTTAAAGAAACATACGAAGGGCAACAGAAAAGAGTTAAAGAAAAGATTCCTAATTATGATAACCTTTCTGAAAAGAAACAAAAAGCTTTAATGTCTTTAGGATATAGAGGCGATATGAAAAAAGATTATAACTGGGTTAAACTTTTTAATAGCGGAGAGTATGACAAAGCCGCTATAGAATTATTAAATCATAAAGAGTATCTCAAGTATAAAAAAATTGCTAGAGAGGGTGGAGATGTTAGCGGTATTATAGGTCGCTTAGAAGAAGCTTCAGAGTTTATTAAAGGTTAATATGGGCTTTCCCTTTGAGATAATTACAATGCTTGGCTCTACCGTTCTTGGTGGAGTCATGAGCGTGTGGGCAGAAAGCCGCAAGGACAAAGCAGAGCATCAGAAGCTTCTTATAACTCGCGGTGAGTTCGGACAGAAAGCTGTTAAGGCGGCACGAGATGTTAAGGACAAAGGTTTCCAATGGACTCGTAGGATCATTGCGCTGTCTTCAGTCTTTGCTATTGTAATACTTCCTAAGCTAGTGGCCGTGTATTATCCTACGGTAGATGTTACGGTAGGCTACACAAACTTTCAACCGGGATTTTTGTTTCTTACTCAGGGCAAAGATGTGTTTGAGTGGATAACTTTCCAAGGTTTAGTTATAACACAGCTTGATACTAATCTAGTTTCAGCTATTATTGGCATGTACTTTGGCGGCAGTTTAGTGAGTAAAAAATAATGAATCCAAAAACAACTATGGAAATGATAGAAACCGTAGGAATACCTGCGGCGTTTGCTGTAGGACTAGGATACCTTGTATGGAAACTGTTTCAACATTTGATAGCAGACGTACATAAAAAACTAGACGCTCAGCATGGGATGATTGTGGCGCTGATAGACAGAGTAAGACAAATGGACAACGACATGATACGGATAGACTCTATGGTAAGAACTGCTATGGGGATTCAAGTAGATGTAGATAGGATAGCAAGAGCAGACGGCAAAAAAGATCAGAGGAAAGATTAGAATGAAATTAGTACCTACATTTAGAAGCCACAAGACACTACGAAACTGTTGGTTCTGTGTGGCATTCTGGTGTTTTTTTGTAGTGTTGTGGTCAGGCTATACCTTAGCAGATCAAATAACACACAAGTTTAAAAGCCCTAGCTTCAATGGAATTAATACAAGCAGTCACTACCTGACAATTGAGAACCAAGAATTTAATCGCAAGTCAGATATAGCTGATGAGATTAAAGCGTATCAAGAAGAGCTTGAGCGTGATGCAGAGAACACTACACTTGCAAGGTTTATACGTAACTTAGAATCACGCATCTATGCAGAGCTTAGTCGCCAGTTAGTTAACAACCTCTTCGGCGAAACAGCAAGCACAGGGGGAACGATTGAGCTAGAGGGCAACACCATTACGTACACCATTGACGGTGATTTTATAACCCTAATAATAACGGATGCAAATGGAAATACGACAGAGATTACTCTACCCATTGGTACTTTTACTTTCTAGCTGTTCTATAGTTGATCAGTTTGAAGATACTTATAATCAAAGGTTTAGTGCAAACGATGTAGTTAGGATAAATGAACTTCAATCACATGCTTTAAGGGACGCTGTAGCTCCTGTAGTACAGCCTGTAGTTGCGGTTTATCCTAGTTCTTTTACAGACCAGACAGGACAGAGGAAAAGCAACAGTTCTTTTGCTCTCTTCTCTACGGCTGTGACACAGCAACCTAGCGCCTTGTTAATAAGGGCGTTGAAACACGCAAGCAACGGCAAGTTCTTTAGAGTTGTAGAGCGCGTAGGCTTAGATAACCTGACAAAAGAAAGACAGTTAATACGCTCAGCGCGAGAGCAGGTTTCTAATGACGGTGGAGCTAAGAAAGTACCGCCTCTATTATTTGCAGGTGTATTACTAGAAGGCGCAGTTATCGCTTATGATTCAAACCTAAGCACTGGTGGAGTTGGCGCTAGATATTTAGGTATAGGTAAGAGCGCACAGTACAGAGAAGATAACATTACGGTGTCATTAAGGATGGTGTCCGTAGCTACAGGAGAAATACTTGTAGAAGTAATGAGTCAGAAAACAGTGTTTAGTTATGGACAATCAGATGATGTTTTTAAATTTATAGAAATGGGTACGGAGCTTGTTGAAATTGAAGCAGGTAACTCGCGCAACGAGTCAACCACGATAGCATTAATGAAAGCAATAGAAGGTGCCGTACTAGAGTTAATAAACATTGGATACAACAGAGGGTTTTGGACTTATGAAAAAGATAAATAACGGCCTATTAATTTTGCTCTTTAGTGGTGTTGCTTATGGTGCCGATAACGAGGTGTACATTGAGCAGTCGGGCGCAACGGCCAATATTGACATAGAACAGCTAGGCACCAGTAACTTGATTGGTGGTTTAAGCTCAAGCGCAGGAAATCTAACTCCGCTTGATTTAGATGGCTCTAGTTTAACGCTTGACATTAATATGATAGGCAACACTAACAAATTCTTTGGCGACATCTATGCTGATAGCTTTACAGGGCTATATAATTTTGTAGGCTCAAGCAATCTTTTTACAATTCAAGTAGATCCAACCAATACTTACGGGGCTAATAGTTCAAATCAAAATGTTTCAGTCACGGGGGCAAGCAACACAATGACACTCAATCAAGGCACTACTGCTTTAGCGGCAACCCTTGATCTTGATTGGATTATACAAGGTTCAAACAACACCATTACCTCTTCAATAAATATTGATGGTGCTACCCAGTACATAGACATTGATGGTTCTGATAACACGTTAACATATACAGGTACAGGTGTGACTGCAAGCGCAGGAGGTTATTTCTATCTTGATCAAACAGGAGGTAGCCGAACATTTAATATACAACAACTGAGTACCCAAGATAATGACTGGCTTAAAATACTTTCTACTGGTTCTGGCGGTACTGTGTGTGTCATTCAAAACGATCAAGGTACAAGCCTCTCTTGCTAAGAT
>Ga0308007_10001165_pt1 | contig 11633 bp, 11 predicted proteins | sample Neamet71_FD_203152 | JGI IMG/M metagenome (GOLD analysis project Ga0308007, IMG submission 203152) | Marine microbial communities from water near the shore, Antarctic Ocean - #71 | ecosystem: Environmental > Aquatic > Marine > Unclassified | place: Southern Ocean | collected 2014-06-07
AGTCTTGCTTAATGGTCTGAGTGTTATTTAAAGACATGGCATTTCCTCGTATTCGATGCTTGCTTAAGTTAACTAGGCTCTACTGTTTACATGATGTCTTAATTTTTATATGTGATAGCCGTGATGCTGTCTAAGAAATAATGAAATAACAGAGTAACTAGCTCGTTTGATAATCAATAGAACCAGATGTATTAACATGAGGTACCAGATTGCTAAGCGCACAAACTATATAGGCTTAAAGTGCAGTAAAGACAGGGATTAATAGGTGTTGTTTATGACGAGATTGTTAAAAAAAAACAGAATGAGTTGTTTTTTGTGACGACTATTTAAGATGTAGTGTGTTGTTATATAGTTTTTAATTGTGTCGATGAAGTCGTTAGTTGGTGAATTAGATTCCCTAGTTTCTCTAAACCTTCTTCGATTTTATTTTCAGGTATGGCAGAAAAACCAAGACGGATGAAGTTTTTTGGTGCTGATGTTTTAGCAAATAAACTATCTCCAGATTCGACAAGTATACTAAAACTTACCGCATGGGTTACTAAGTCAGTACTTTTCAACGCATTGGGTAGGCCAATCCAAAAACAAAAACTGCCTCGTGTTTCGTGTACCTCGCAGTTTTTAAAATGCTTTTTGATGCCTTGTGACATCAGAGTCCATTTTGCTTCGTACAGTGCCCTCATCCTTCTTAAATGGCTGTCATAATAGCCTTGGCCAATAAATAATGCCGTAGTGCTTTGATTATTAACGGGGGGGTGCCGATATTGTAGCCTTCTTAAGCTTCTCAGTTCCGTTATTAACTCCTCATCGGCGACAAGGTAGCCAATTCTTAACCCGGGAGATAATGATTTTGATAAACTACCGGTGTAAATAACACGACCGTCTTTGTCCATACTTTTTAATGCTGGCAGTGGTCGTTCATGGAAATTTATTTCGCTCTCATAATCGTCTTCGATGATGATGAAGTCGTCGGACATTGCTTGTTCAAGCAGCGCTACTCGTCGCTCAATAGGCATAGTAACCGTAGTGGGGTATTGATGACTTGGGGTAATGCAAACGTAATCACATGGCTCCAATTGTTTACCAAGGACGACACCGTTATGGTCAATCTCTAAAAAAGCGAGCTGTGATCGGGCGCTACTAAATATGTGCCTTTGATCAACATAGCCAGGGTCTTCTAAACCAACTACGGTTTCTTCGTTTGTTAAAAGGCTGGCAAGCAGGTAGAGAGAGTTTTGTGTGCCTAGTGTGATTAAAATCTGCTCGGGAGAAGCGACGATTCCTCGTTTAGGCAAAATATTGTGGCGTATCTGGCTTATTAATTCTTTCGAATCGGCATCAATATAGTCTTCGATCCATTCATGGATACTGTTTTTATTTTGGGCAATACGAGTACATTCTCGCCATTGATAAAGAGGGAAGTGCGTATGCTCAATTTGTCCATATATGAATGGATAAGAATAAGTTACCCAGTTTTTGTCTTTTTTGACGGCACTAAAAGACGACGGCTTGTTTTTTAACCGGTCGTTCCATTTTAATTTGTCACTATGGGTTTTGTTTATAGATTGCGTTGTTTCAGACACATCGAATTTATTTATGTGTATATCTAGATTAGGATTTACAAAATAACCACTCCTCTCTCGAGAAACTAAAAAATCCTCATCCACTAAACTTTCATAAACCTGCATAATGGTATTGCGGGAAACACCGAGTGACTGTGCCATTTTACGGCTCGAAGGTAGAGGTGATATGCCAAAATAATCTTGTTGAATTAAATCAACGAGCTTCTCTCTTATTTGTTGTTGAAAGCTCCTCCCTGACTGAAATTCAACATTAATTAGACGGTCGGCCATCACATTTACCTTATTTTACGCTTAAGATTTTCTTGATAACGCCACCTTGTATTACTGATCTCAAGTGAGATTAACAGACATTCTGAAATAAGGCATGCCTGACTTCATAAACTCATTGCCTTCGATATTCATATTGAATTTCTGATAAATGCCAACCGCCGTTTTACGAGCGTCACACCAAAAAACAGTAACGTTATGCTTTGTGAGTTGTTCAATTATATGGTGGAGTAATTTACTGCCAATGCCTTGTCCTTGGTATTCAGTAAGCGTTGCAAATTTGCGTAAGCGAGCGGTGGTGTTTTTGATGAAAATAGATGCGACACAAACCAATTTGTTATTAATAAACACACCATAATGATTGGCAATTTCATCATCTTTGATTTTACTCGATAATGCAGATTTATTCGGCCAAAGCACTTTCTGTCTTATTTCTAGTGTTTGTTGCCAGCTAATACGTTTGATTTCCATAATTTAAAAATGTAAACCACTAATATTCCAAGCTAAAGAGTAATAACGAAGGTTCATCTATCTAAAAGTCGCTTTATTTTTCTTTTGGCAAACGAGTATCTTGAATACTGGCCTTTAGTTTACGTAAGTGAGTATTAAACTCTGGGCCGCGTTTAAGTAAAACGCCAGTTGCTAAAGCATCGATTAATGTTAGATAAACAATTCGAGAGCTCATTGGCGTATAAATGTCTGTGTCTTCAGTCTCTTCAATGGGCAATACCATTGAACAATGCTTCGTCAGTGGTGAGTCAGGATTAGTAATGCCAATGACAGTTGCCCCAGTTTCACGAGCCACTCGAGCCGTTTCAATTAGCGGTAGGGTTCGGCCTGTGTAGGAAATAATAACAATAGCATCGCCGGGGTGTGCACCTGCTGCTGCCATGCGCTGTACAAGAATATCGGTATAGGCGACTACGGGCATATTTAAACGGAAAAATTTATGGTGTGCATCTTGAGCAACAGGACCAGAAGCCCCTAAACCGTAAAATTCAATGCGGCGAGCTTGTGCTAACAAATCGACCACTCTACTAATTAGCGGCGCGGATAACTGTTCTTGTGCACGAGTCAGATTGTTTTTTGCCGCTTCAAAGATTTTGGTAGACACTGCACCAGGTTCATCGTCGGGCTCAACATTAAGGTTTACATAAGGTGTGCCGGTAGCAAGGCTTTGTGCTAAGGCGACTTTAAAGTCTGGGAAACCACTGCCAATTAGACTGCGACAAAAACGGTTTACCGTTGGTTCACTCACACCGGCACGGGCCGCTAATTTAGCAATACTGGAGTGAATAGTAGATTTCGCATCGGCCAATATAGCCTCGGCTACTTTCCTCTCAGATTTACTTAGAGTATCCATTTTCTTCTGAATTTTATGAACTATATCTTCTTGTTTATTCATCGTATTGCTTTCAGCCTATCTATTGACTCTGCTTATGCTATTAGTCATTCTGACAGCCGCATTTAACTCTGGCAATAAAATGATTGAATTAGACGCATATTTAAACAAAATTAAGCATTTAATTCCCGCGGCGGCAGAGTTAGACCTCGAAATCATTGAAGGTGGCTATTCAAATCATGCGTATTTATTGAGCTGGGAAGGTCGAGCTCAATGTGTTTTGCGTTTACCAGGGTTGGACGAACACACCTTTCAAATATGTCGTACCGCAGAAAAAAGAGCGCTTGAGCAGGCGGCTGAACAATTATTATCGCCACCTTGTCTTTATTTTGATGTGGTTTCTGGCTTGATGGTCAGTAAATATGTGCCACAGGCAGCCTTTGATTGGGACGTATCTCATGAAGATCTTAATGTTATTCGTCTAGCAAAAAGCTTAAAACATATTCATAGCTTACCCACTAATAATGTTGCGTTTTGTGTGAACAACACTGTCTCTAAATATTTAGAATGTACATCTGCTAATCTAGCGCTAACAGATGAGCGACAGCAAGAAGTTCAATGGCTCACTGATATCGCAACGCCTTATTTGAGAAAAATCCTACCTTATCACGCTGTAATGTGTCACAACGATCTTAATCCCAAAAACTGTCTAGCCGATGAAATGCATTTTTGGGTCATTGATTGGGAGTATGCAGGAGAAGGTGATCCCTTATTTGATATCGCTTCAGTGTTTGCTTCTCATAATTTTACGGTAGAGCAAAAAACACTATTTTTTGAGTATTATCCTGATGACATACCATTAGTTGATTTGCATGCCTCATTAGAGAATTACCAAACACTTTACAAAATACGCGAACTGGCGTGGATGTTATTAAAGTCAGCCACTTCTAATGTAGAAGATGACTTGTCTGGTTATTACCGGTTTAAAGAAACCACGATGTTAGAGTAGCCGACGCAAAAAAAAGGGCTCAAACGTTCCCTTATCATGAGAAGAAAAGAAGACGTTTTTTTAAAGGACCTAATATGACAATAGAAGCAGATTGGTACGCACAACTTGCTACCGAGTTTGATGCGTCTTATATGCAAAATTTGTATGCATTTTTAAAAGTACGCCATGAGGTGGGGAGTGTTATTTACCCTCCACAAAATGAACGTTTTAATGCACTGAATCTAACGCCTTTTAAGCAGGTTAAGGTTGTTGTTATTGGGCAAGATCCTTATCACGGTCCAAACCAAGCGCATGGTTTATCCTTCTCGGTAAAAAAAGGAGTGAAAATACCACCCTCATTAATGAATATATACAAAGAGCTAAATGCCGACTTAAATATTGCACCAGCAAGCCATGGTTATTTAGGAGAGTGGGCGAAGCAAGGTGTTTTATTATTGAACAGTGTGCTCACGGTAGAGCAAGGCAGCGCTAATGCACATCAAGGAAAAGGTTGGGAACAATTTACTGATAAAATCATTGAGCGCCTAAACACACAACATGAACATTTAGTGTTTATGTTGTGGGGTGCGTACGCACAGAAAAAAGGCCGAGTGATAGACCGAAATAAACATCTAGTATTAGAAAGTGTGCATCCATCTCCTTTGTCTGCTCATCGTGGTTTTTTAGGTTGCCGACATTTTTCATCAGCAAATCAATATTTAATATCTCAAGGGAAAGCCCCCATTGATTGGCAACTATCCTGAGGCGTTCATTAGTAGAATTCAAGACACGTATGTTCTCTAAAAATAGAGACTGCTAGTGGTATGAGTGAATGATAAAGTTAGTGACTGTAATTGACTCACGGATTTTGAAGGAAATAGGAATTATTCTGTCTTTGGAATAGTGTAAGGAAGCGTCTCTTTCTGTAATTCTTTTTCTGCAAAAAAAACGGGTTGATCAGCGTCAGTATCCCCGATTACAGCAAGGCAAAATGTACGATCAAATAAAGTGGTTGAGCATACAACTTCAGCCACGTCTCTTCCTTCTGCATTGGTAAATTTTGTTAAGGGTTCAATTGACCAAGAAGTGCTGTCCGTAAGTTGAAAACTAAAAAGGTACGCTCGTTTTTTTAGGTTTCCTCTGTATTGCATGCGCGCAACAATTTCTTGGCCGGTATAACAACCCTTCTTAAAATTAACGCCTTCGGTCAACTGCATGTTCAACATTTGAGGAATAAACTTTTCGCTCGTTGCTGTACTAACAAAGGGTTGACCACTTAAAATAGCCAGCCCAGATAGGCCGCTCGTTTCTTTTATTTGGAGTGTTTTATCCGTTGCTAACTCACCAAGAAAGTCATTAATCGAGTGAGTGCGTTCTGCTAATGCGAGATAGTGGAAAAGTGGTGAGCTACTCAATTTTACTAAGGTATGATTAGAGAGGTAGGTTGTTGTAAAGTAGCCGTCTGTGTTTTCTAACTCAGTGGTAATAGCGTCTTCAGAAAAAATATAATTGAGTTGATAACGGTCACTCATATCATGCATGTCTGTTTTAAAAAATACAGAGTACTTGGTTAAGTGGTTGAGTGTTAAGGTGAGTAAATCACTCGACATAATTAAGATAATATTATTGTCTTTTAATACCGCGTAAAAGTTGGTGATGACACGACCTTTTACATTGCAAATTGCACCAAAGAGACTTTGTGTCTCTGTGAGTGCTGCAAAATCACAACTGGTTTGACCTTGTAGGAACTTAATGGCATCAACACCTGAAACCTGTAAACAGCCAAGCTCATTTGTTGTACTGAGTACAGGTAAAGACAAAGTAGATTCTTTTAGTAGAGATGAAATAGTCATGATAGTTCTCAAATATATAAAAAGTAATATGGAACAGGGCTTATATAGAACATCGATTAATGGATAACTTATAATCTAGTGTTTGATTGTTGTTTTTCAAGAGAATGTCGTTTAATTATTTTAGTAGGAAAAACCACTTACTTTAATGAGTGAACGCTCTACTTAAATTAAAAAATTGTCCGCTTCAATTAGTAAATATTCACTCACGCATTAAATTATTATAGTATTGGTGAAAAGACAGTTTTTGCTGTTTTTCCATGTATTTCTTTTGCGAGTTTAGGTACTAGATAACCGGGTAATTCGGCTGCAACTTTTCCCATTAGACTTTGTGCTTGCTCAATCGAAATATCGAAATGCGCTGCCCCTTGAACTGGGTCAAGTGTAAACATGTAATAAGGCAAAATTCCTACTTCAAATAATCGTTCGCTTAAATCGACTTGTGCAACCACATTATCATTTACATTTTTTAATATCACGCCTTGGTTTAATAAGGTGACCTTGGCGGTGGACAGTCTTTGCATGGCGTGATGTACGGCTTCGTCAATTTCATTGGCGTGGTTAATGTGAAACACCATAATGATTTTTAGCCTGCTGGCGTTTATCCAAGTTAACATGTCATCACAGACTCGTTGTGGAATAACAATGGGTAGACGAGTATGGATGCGCAGTCTTTTTAATTGGGGTAATGCGTCTAATAACAAAATGCGATCTGCGAGTTGAGAGTCTTTCATCATTAAAGGATCACCACCGCTTAAAATGACTTCGTTTATTTCTGGATGCAACTTGATGTAGTCGATAAGGCTTTGCCATTCGTCTTTAGCAAGGTGATTGTCTCCATAAGGGAAATGCCGGCGAAAACAATATCGACAATTGATGGCACACGTCCCAGCAGCAATAACAAGAACACGACTTTTGTATTTATGTACTAACGCTTTTTGAGGATTGTACTTTTGTTCTGCTAACGGATCGGTAACATAACCTGCCGTTTGATAGGTTTCTTGTATAACGGGTAGGATTTGTAAAAGAAGAGGGTCTTGTAAGTTGCCTTTTTTAATGCGATCTAAATATGGTGTAGGCGCCATTATTCTAAAATCGTGATGGGCGGCTTCAGCCTCTTTTATGAGTGTCTTCGGTAACTGGAGATAGTCCGCAAGGTCCGACATATTTTTGATTGCACTGGCAAGGTAATGCATCCAAGTTTGTGTAACTGCAGTTGAATTTGATGACTCTTCGTCGTCTATAGTGGCATGTGAGGACGTAGTCAAGGAGAGATGAGTAATCGTATTTACTGTCATTATAATAGCGTCGTTTACGGATTGAATTAGAATGTTTTTTCGTAAAATCTAGGCGTTATTATCCTTGTTGAGTGCTTGGTCTTGCAAGACACTTATGATTTTTCCATTATTTGTTTAGAGTTTTTGCTATTAGTCTAGTGTCTTTATCTACGATATAATCCAGCCACTTTTAAATTTGATCATTGAATTTGGCTGCAAGCATTAAGGACAATGTTAACAAGTGTCCTTCCTTAAGCAAATACATGAGTTGTTATTTGCGCGTTATAATGGGCCAATTTACTACAACTAAACCGCAGTATAACTGTGTTACAAAGAGAAGGTAATAATGGGAATTTCTGCTAGTGATATGCGTAATGGCGCTAAAGTTATGGTTGATGGTGACCCATGTTCTGTACTTGATAATGAACATGTTAGACCAGGGAAAGGCCAAGCTTTTAATCGTTTAAAATTGCGCAACCTAAAATCTGGTCGTGTATGGGAACGTACTTTTAAGTCAGCAGACTCTTTAGACGCCGCCGATGTTATAGATACAGATATGGAGTATTTGTATACAGACGGTGAATTTTGGCACTTTATGGCGACTGATGGCACATTTGAACAACATGCCGCTGATGAAAACGCAGTAGGCGACTCAATCAAATGGCTAAAAGAGCAAGAAAAATACGTTGTGACGCTTTATAACGGAGCACCATTGGCTATTGGGTCACCTAATTTTATTGAATTGGAAGTAACCGAAACTGATCCAGGCCTTAAAGGCGATACGGCTAATGGTGGTTCCAAACCGGCTACATTAGTCACTGGTGCAACAGTACGAGTACCGTTATTTATCAATATTGGAGAAATTTTACGTATTGATACACGTACCGGCGAATACGTTTCTAGAGCAACAGGTAAATAACATTACCTACGCATCAATAATATAATGAAAAGCCTCCGTGACACTACATAGAGGATAGTCGTTTAAATAGAACGCTCTACAAACACACGATTTTCTTAGAATAGAAAATTTGAATGTTTGTAGGGCGTTTTTTAATATGAGAAGACCATACGAAGTTTGCTATGTTGCCATTTATTTTGCAGAGTCTTTCTATGTATGGCCCTATATATTGGCAACTCAGTGCTACTAATTAGGTTATAAATGAGCATTTCGAGTCTATTTTTAACGAAGTATTGGTAAGCTCAGTCGTCGTGCAAAGGTCTCTATTAGTTAATAGAAACGACTTAGCCAAGCTCATGTTGCGCTATAATATTGGCAGCCGGAACGAACAAATTTTACATTTCAAAAAAATAGATGAAGAGTTTTTTGAAATGTAAAAATATTAACCACCATCATCAAAAGGATTTGAATAATGGATAAACAACTACAAATGCTACAACACAATCTTGAAACAGTCGTTCAGCGTACAGACGCAGATGGCATTGAATTCTGGTTCGCACGGGATTTACAACCATTGCTTGGTTACGCCCGATGGGAGAATTTTCAGACGGCAATCAATCGCGCCATTGAATCTTGTGAAGCCACGGGGAACGGGGCTTCAGACCATTTTCGTGGCGTCACGAAAATGGTCTCATTAGGCAGCGATTCAATCCGTGAAGTAAACGACTTTATGCTCACTCGATACGCTTGTTATCTCATCGCTCAAAACGGTGATTCCCGTAAGCCAGCGATTGCCTTTGCCCAAAGTTATTTTGCAATTCAAACGCGCAAGCAAGAGTTGATCGAAGGCAGAATGCAATTACAAGCTCGTCTTGAAGCGCGTGATCGGCTAAAAGAATCGGAAAAAGCATTATCACAAAATAGCGTTGAACGCGGCGTCGATGAAATGGGCTTCGGACGCATTCGATCAAAAGGAGATCAAGCGCTGTTTGGTGGCAACACTACTCAAGCAATGAAGGACAAATACGGCATAGTAAAGAATCGACCTTTAGCAGACTTCTTACCTACTCTGACCATTGCCGCTAAAAACCTTGCAACAGAAATGACCAACCACAACCTACAACAGTCCGATTTACATGGCGAGCAAGCCATCACCAGCGAGCATGTACAAAACAATGTGAGTGTGCGAGACATGCTAGGGCATCGAGGCATTCAGCCAGAAAACCTACCCGCCGAAGAAGATCTAAAAAAGCTAGAACGAAGAGTCAAAGCTGATGAAAAAAGCCTCGCCAAAAGTACTAAAAAACTACCGCCATCAGAAAGCGAAAAGTAATCGCGGTCTTAGTACATGAAGCGTGTTTATTTTTGCCTCGTTGCAAACCAAGCAGCATATGAACCCCTTGATATACAATTCTATGTTCTTCATCCTGTACACCGAGTACGCCTTTAATACGATAAATGTCTTCGCCTTTTTCTTGTAGAAACATCTCAACCCACGCGTTGATTCTTGAGATGTTAAATAAGCCCGGCAACTCAATGGAAACAGACGATACCTCGTCGTTGTGTTCGTGTTCAGGATTAAAATAATGTTCAGCCACAGGGGCGTATTCGCAACCACTTTGGTCCAGTAATTTCATTTCGAATTCTTCAGGCGTGTGCTGAGAAAATACCGCTATGTGTTGCGGTGTTTCTGATTCTAAATTCTCTGGCTCTAAATGCCCTAGCTCGAAAGGGAAGTCATACTGGTCTCGGCCTTCGAGCTGAAGACGGTAGCATTGCTCGGTATCAGTAAGCGATTGTTGATGAGAGACGGCTTTGCCTGCTTTCGAAAATTCTACAAACACAGATTCCGCCAGTTCTAATACTGACGCTTCGGAATACTGACTGACATCAGACAGTTTTTGATTCACATCAGACAGTTTTTGATTCACATTAGACAGTTTTTGATTCACATCAGACAAGAGAAAAGCCATGTCTGGATCTGGGCCATTCGCTAATTGAAAATGATATTGGCCAGCGGGCAGTTGCCAAATGCCGCCCTACTCGAAAGGATACTCCGGTTCTAAGAAACTGTCTTTACTTGCTGATTCCTCCACTTTCTGATTCCTGCAATGGCCAACCGCCGTTGATGTGAAAGCCGTCGTACTAAACGTGCAAAGGTCTCTAGACGTCTAGAGAGAAGAAAAAATATTCCTTTTAGCGTAAGATATTTCAAACTTTATTTTGCTTAAGGAAAAGACGTGATTCTCAACTACCAAGACTGCGTGATTTTCAACTACCAAGACAGTAAGCCTTTATTACAACCGCATGCCACAGTGACCAAAAAAGCTTAACTAAGGAGAGTCCATGCAAGCCGCCACCATCAAACTGTTTCTGGTTCACGGTATCCCAAACGGGTTACGCACCGCAGAATTGTCTAACTGGTCTGGTAAAGCCATTGCGGCCCCAAGAACCGAAATGTCCGCATTGCTTAAAAGGGATGAACTGACCAGCGTAGGGATATATTTCCTAACGGGTGTTGACCCAAAAACAGGCGAAAGAGCCTTATATATTGGTGAAGCGGAGAACGTAGCAAAGCGTTTAAAAAGCCATGCCGCCAAAGATTTTTGGAACGCCGTGACCGTCTTTATCTCCAAAGACGAAAACCTAACCAGAGCGCACATTCAATATTTAGAAGGTGCCCTGCTTGAAAAAGCCAAAAACAACGACACCATTATATTGCACAACACCGTGAGCAGTGGCGCCAAATTACCCGAGTCAGATATCGCTGAAATGGACGTCTTTCTTGAGAAATGTTTACAACTCCTCCCGGTGCTTGGTATTACCGATTTTAACGAAAAAGTAGACGCTATTAGCGCTCCTAAAGACCTACTTTACTGCCACATCAAAGGCTTAACCGCCACAGGCAAACGAACCGCCAATGGTTTTATTGTATTTGCGGGTTCACACGCCGTATTAGAACACCTCCCATCCGCTAACAGCATACAAACCAAGCGAGAAAAACTACTTCAAACAGGGCTTTTGACGCTAGAAAACAACTGTCTTATTTTTGCCAAAGACGTTGAATTTGGCTCGCCCAGCACAGCAGGCGGCGTGGTGAGAGGTGGCAATACCAACGGCCTAACCAGCTGGAAAAACACCGCAGGGCAAACATTAAAAGAAATAGAAGCGAGTGAAACATAAAAGCCAATAGATTCAACGGATTGATAGTGCGCTACACTGTCGGTTTATCGGCTTTCGAGACGAACAAACCTGACATATGAAAATGCGCATAGAAAAAACGTACTTAGAAAAAATGTACCTAGAAAAAACGTCCCTAGAAATAAACGTACCTAGAAACAAATAGACGAAGACTTTTTTGAATCTTAATCAAATATAACGAAAAAATAGAGCATTGAATGAAGACCCAAGAACAACAATTTTTAAAAGAC
>Ga0308007_10001176_pt1 | contig 11590 bp, 13 predicted proteins | sample Neamet71_FD_203152 | JGI IMG/M metagenome (GOLD analysis project Ga0308007, IMG submission 203152) | Marine microbial communities from water near the shore, Antarctic Ocean - #71 | ecosystem: Environmental > Aquatic > Marine > Unclassified | place: Southern Ocean | collected 2014-06-07
GACCCACAAGGGACAACGTCCGATAGTAAAGGACATTCGCCCACTTAGCTCAGTCGGTAGAGCGCAAGACTTTTAATCTTGTGGCCGTGGGTTCAAGTCCCACAGTGGGCACTAAGAGTAGTTGGTCACAAGCAACTCGGTATAATTTTTAAGATTTTAATCCGACGGCGACCGAGCACACCCGGGAAATTGATTCTCACTGAGCGAATCGACCATAGCATGGGTGCGGATTAATTATATCGTCATACGAAAAAGGTTGCCATAACCTTGATAAATTACGGCACCGACACTAGTTGTCTGGGTCTTCCTACCTGTGGTGGGGTCGTAATTTATCAGAATTTTTTTCCCTGTAGCTCAGCTGGCAGAGCACCCGGCTGTTAACCGGTAGGTCACAGGTTCGAGCCCTGTCGGGGGAGAAGACTGATTGGCTTAATCAATCCGGTAAGGAAAAGTATCTTATCGTTAAAGTAATTTGACCATACCAGGGTTCCCGAGTCTGGTCAAAGGGGAGCGACTTAAGATCGCTTGCGACACGCTTCGAGGGTTCAAATCCCTCCTCTGGTATAAGTCTTATAAAATTGTCTTTATAAGCACGGCCTCATTGGCGCAATAGGATAGCGCGTTAGACTTCTAATCTAAAGGTTGCGGGTTCGAATCCCGTATGAGGTACTATTCACTAGCTTAAATGGCAAAGCGGAGAACCCAATAGGTTTTCAGTTCTTCGGTTCGAACCCGGGGGTGAATGGCTTAATCTTCCTAAGAGATATCGGGTCTTGTGGTGTAATGGTTAGCACTTTGGACTTTGAATCCAACGATCCGGGTTCGAATCCCGGCAAGACCTTTTTATGGTGTCACTGGTTCGGATGCGCCCTTTGCCGATATAGCTCAGTTGGTTAGAGCGTCGCACTTGTAATGCGAAGGTCGTGAGTTCAATTCTCATTGTCGGCTTTAAATTTGATTGTTTTTAAGTGTGATAAGTATTACACTTAAAGAGAAATAAAACAAAAAGAAATGGATCGTTACTTCTTGCGCGATATCCTCGTCTTCCTTACTTACTTTTCCGCGGTTCGGTGGGGAATGTTCATTGAGAGGTCTTATGGGTGCACTCCGGCACAGGATGCCCTGGACTTCACTCCCCGGTGTTACTCGTTGCCGATCGTTGAAGACCGTGTTTCGCCGGATCCTAACCGGTGCCCGTATTCTCACGATGGCTACTGCGACGAAGGGAGCACTGGTCGGTGCCCGGCGGGCACCGACACCAGAGACTGTGACCTCCTGAACACTGTAAAATAATCATAAACTTTTAGGATTAAATATGATAACTTATAAATTTTTTTTATAAATTTTTTATATATATATATATATAAATGGAGGTTAATTGGTTACATATTCTATTAGCATTTATTGCTGGATATACGCTGGCAGGAATGATGAAACCGCAGTCCGATAAAATAGTTGAAGGAATGGGGGGCTGCGAGAAGAATAAAGCCGGCGAAAAGGGTTCCGGCGACAGCGTGTCTCCGGTGTTCACCGATACTTGTGGAGAACCCGAAAAATGTCTGCCGGACAATACGTGCTTCGGGGGACGGTGTAAGAGTACTCCCGATTGTTCATCAAGTCACGCCTCAAAGGTCTGGGACCCTACTTGTCTTCAGAAGGACTCCGGTGACGGGGTGGGTGGGTTGTCATCTTATAAATGTATTAAAAAATACACAAACGCGGTTGTATTCAATGGAAATTGTGCCAAGCCCCCGTATGGGGACGGAGCGAGTCGGCCCGCGGGCGAGGCGGCACATAACTGGAACGCATATTCGGCCGCATGCGAGAATAAGTAACCGTAAATACTGAGACCACAGCGACGCTCGGAATTAAATTTGATAACTTATAAATTTTTTATTTTAATTTATAAGTATGATACGAAGGATCAATTATGGGGAAGAGGGTTACCCCAAACATTTACCCGTGAAGTACCGGCCTCCTGTATTCACAAATGAATACATTGTGGGTTTGTCCCTATTGGATGTGGGAGATAGAAACAAGATGAACGACGACAAACCTATCTTGGAGTTTATGAGGTCTTTAAATAGAGAAACTCGGATGGAGGTCCTTCGTCGGAATTCGGTTTAAATTTGATTTGCTGTTGTTTGTCCATTGTAACAATAAAAAGAGATGTTCAACGGGATGTTCAACGGGATGTTCCCCGAGCGTGTCTTCCAGGACGAGAACTACACCCAATCCCCGACTGGTTGGCCTCGGACGATCGTGTATGAGAGAACTCTCGTGCCTCACGTTATGCCGGATCTTCCTGTCTCCCCACCGGGTAGTCCGAGGGGTAGTGACGAAGAGGACGATTATGTTCCCGAATATGATTGGAAATATGAACTTGTCGAAGTCAGGGACTGGCAGGCGCTCTGTCGGCCCCGCGAAACCGCCTTTCAGATTTTTCCGAATAATAGTAAGAGAAAAAACATTTCTAAGAATATGCGTAGAATGGGAAAACTGAAGCAGCCTGGGGGATCTTCTTGTAATCAGCGTCGTTAGCTCTATCTCCAACAAAGTTGTTTAGTGGGATAATCTTTAAAAATATATGTATATTCTTCGTCGATGTAGACTTGTAGATTTTGATCTTTTATTTGCGGACTTTTAGAGGTCCAAACTTTTTGTTGAATCATTAAATGGGCGTATTCGACTCTTCGAAGAGATCCTTTAAATTTTTTATTTCTTTTTAGTTTCCATTCGCATTGCATTGCTTCTTTCATAGTTTCAAATCCGTCAATAATGAGAATGGGATACCAGTCTTTTTTCTTTTTTGTGTAGCGGGCGCCACCTTTTAAATCGCCTATATGTTGTCTCCATCGTCTAAAAAAATTATTGGTCATACCGATATAAGTAAGATTGTCGCATTTGAGGAGATAGACCAGATACATTATAATATATTTATTATTATAATGAAAGATAAAAATATAATAATATTTTACGGAGGTTTAATATTATTACAATATCTTGTTAAATTCTTAAAAAAAATAATCAAAGAAGATCGTCCAATCAAAAGTAAAACATATGGAATGCCTTCAACAAAATCTGCTACATTATTTTACATTATGACTTATTTAATGATAATGAATAATATAGAAAAAAGAACTAAAATAATTTTATTTATACTTGCTATTGTCGGTATTTTGTATAAATTAATGTATAAAGAACATTCTTATGAACAAGTAATTGTCGGCGCAATAATAGGAATTTTCTATGCCTATATTGTGAAATATATTACAAACCGTATTTAATTTTATATGCTAAACTAATTCCTGGATTTTCCACAACTGCTGGAATGGTTTCTAACTCTTCGTTGAACGTAAAGATCTTATTTTGAAAGCTGAATTTTGTTGCTAACTTTGTACACGATCTACAGCAGAAGGCTGATTTATGATTTCCATTTCTTCCGTAACGAGATATAAATATTTTATATCTATTATTCTTATCATTTTTGAGGCAATAATGAATCGCTTTTTGTTCTGCGTGTATTGAAAAGCGATTATGATTTTCACCGCACGCTCTTGAGGAACCATAATCAACTATTGTTTTTCTTTTGGGGTCGTAAAACATAATAATTTACGGCCACCTGGAAGGTATCGCAGCTAAAAACATTATCGTAATTCATATTTGTAGAAAGAGAGATGGGCAAAGGCTGCAAAGAAGGCTTGCACAAAGAATTGTTCAAAGTATCCTTCATTATTAATTTAAATTTGATTATTATTGATAAATAAATAATAATCAAATTTAATTGGAATGGTTATTGCGGGGGCAATCGGCGATGTTAATATTCTTATTTATTTGGGAATGTTTTACATAAGCCTGATGTGTTTTCTCTCTGGGTTATATATGAGGTCAATGTATGTTCAATATAAGAATTCTCACGATAAATGGTATGATATAGATAGAGATATAGAGATAGATTGTATCAAGGTAGACTAAGTATCAAATGAAACAATATATTTTCTGTTAGCTTCTGGTTCTTTCTTGGGGGATAAGAAATCTTGGTTTAAATAGATTAATCGGTAAGTGGTTTGTTTATTTCCTTTTACGCTCTTTTCGATTCCGATAACTTTGTAATTATAATTTTTAACTAGTTGTCTAAGAATAGTAATACATTTTTTTTCTGTTATATTATTCAGATAATTTTTAGATTTACAAGGTAGATAGTATTCTTCTAATTTTGTTTTTAGGAGATTTATATTTTCTTTTGTATTAATTTCTTCCATGTGTTCTTTCGTAAAAAAGCGATCATCTTCTAGGTTATCTAAACCGAATGTTTCCAAAACAGATTGAATAATTTGTATATCTGGATTTTTTCTAAAATTCTGATTTTTCTTAGACATTCTATTAAATAGTATATATAAAATGATTTTAAATTCAAACTTATATTAATTTATTTATATGTATAATTAAAATGATAACGCACGGCTTGAAAAGGGTTAAGTCGAAACAAAGAAGAACCGGAAGACTTAGACCAGGGACGGCTAGAAAAACTAGAAAAACTAGAAAAACTAGAAAAACTAGAAAAACTAGAAAAACTAGGAAATCTAAGAAAATCAGAAAAACCCGGAAACGGGCGATTGGTGGCGCCAATACCATGACTTTTAAATACATAGTAGAAGTCGAGAACGCGGGGGTGGTCGAAAAAATAGAAACCTATACAGTTAATTTTTTTAAGTTGAGGGAATTGAGGGATTCCCCCCATATAGCCCCCAGTGGTATGGATGCGGAATCGCTTAATTCGGTCTTGGAGAGGGCTGAGGGCATGTTGAATGAAATTTACGAGAAAACCGTGACAACAAAGCGCTACACCGATTTTAACACGTTGCGCCAAAGTTTACGTGTAATCTCGGATATCTCGAAAATTCCATTCCCAGCGAGGCGATTTGCGAATAATGACATTGATAAGAGAATGGCCTGGAGATCCCAGATGTTAACAAAATGGTTTAATGATGTTATCAGTAGAATTGGTGGCATACCTCCTCAACTCGAACAATTCTTCGGAAGCGGTTTAGGGGGGAAAGTCAGGGCCGAGGAAGTCAGGGCCGAGGAAGCCAACCCCATGATGTCGCCGGCATCCTGGTAGAGTATGTGACCCGACTTCATTTTATCCCTTTCTCTTTTTAGTTAGAGATTCTAACGTTGTTTTTTTATTTTCAGATTCTATTTCTTTTTCGGGGATATCCATTATATAAGTTAAAATATAAAAGATTATATATAATACTATAAATATGGATGACCCTTTAAAACCTGGAATAGTGGAAGAAAAAATAAATTTATCGGATATCAAACCATTAGATGTGTGGACCATTATCGAAACATATTTCAGAGACAATCCCAATTATAAAACTCAGCATCAGATAGATTCATTTAATGAATTTTTAACATCGGAGACAAATGGTATTAAATTTATTATTAAGCGTGAAAATCCTCTAATAATTTACAAGGAAGCGTTAGACTCTGATAAAGGAAATTACAAATATCAAATAAATATTTATTATGGCGAAACTCTAAATGAAGATGGATCTATAAATGAAAAGATTAGAGAAAATATATATGTTTCATCTCCGATTGAATATATAGACGGAAAGCAGACATATATGTATCCGAATATTGCGAGATTAAAGGGATATACATATGCTTCTTGTATATTTTCTAATATTGGTATAGAATTCATAGACAATGTTGCGGGGAAAAAAACAATTAAAAATTTTCCAAAAGTAAACATTGGTCTTTTACCGATTATGGTGAAATCGGGTAATTGTATTCTAAATGGCTTGGATGATATAAAATTAACCGAATTGGGTGAATGTCCGTATGATCAAGGGGGGTATTTTATCATTAGGGGGAAAGAAAAGGTCTTTTTATCTCAGGAAAAAAAGATTAATGATATCTTATATATAAATTCGACAAATGATGAAGCTTTGCCGATTCAATGTGTTTTGAAGACTGTTTCAACTGAGGGGTTTCAATCATCGAGAACAAACACAATTATGATGAATAGGGTAACATTGGAATATGATCCCGCAAATAAGGAATTATCCAATACAGATAAACGATATTGTTATAGGGTGACGGTTCGTATTTTAGGGATAACTGATTTCAATATTCCTGTTTTTATTTTATTCAGGGCTTTGGGTTTTACTACTGATAAGGAGATAATCGAAACAATTATTTATGATAGTGATCCGGATTTATTGAGAAGAAATCTGATTGAATTATTGATTCCATCGGTCAAAGATTCCCACCCGATATGTGATCAGAAATCGGCTTTTAAATTATTGTCGATGTATACAAAGGGGAAGGAGATTATTAATGTTATTGATATCCTAAATAATAATTTCTTGCCGAAATATCAGAGTAATAGGGAAAAAGGTTTCTTCTTAGGATTCTCTATTCGCAAATTATTTTCAACTCATTTACAAATTTTACCTGAAACGGAGAGAGATTCATATGCTTTGAAGAGAATTGATTTAGCCGGATCTCTTTTACTGGAGTTATATCGTGAATTGTGGGGTAAATTTAAGAGGGAAACATCTTTAAGAATAGATAAGGAGCATAAGTTTCATTTCAGAGAATATGATGAAGATATAACGAATATTATAAATGAACAGAATATCAAGAAGATCTTCAATACTTCTTCTATGGATATAATCGTAAAATCATTTGGATCTGTATTTGGTACAAATCTTTCTGCTAGACAGGGAATTGTTCAAGATTTAAATAGAAATACTATGTTGGGGACACTATCCCATTTAAGAAGATTATCTTATCCTCTTCCGTCTGGATCTAAGAGCCTCGGTCCGAGAAAATTACATAATTCTCAATGGGGATTTGTTTGTCCGACAGAATCTCCTGATGGTGGAAATGTGGGTATTATTAATCATTTATCGATAGTGGCTATTATATCATTTAGTGTTTCGGAGAGTGGTGTATTTTTGTCTTTATTAGATCATGGTTTAATATCCCTGGATGATATAATATCGGAGGATCTGAGTGATTCAACCAAAGTATTTATTAATGGAAAATGGATAGGAATTCATCGTACCCCTGATTTTTTGTACAAGATAATGAGATTATTGAAGTTAAATAGTTTTATTCATATATATACATCTATTTCGTGGGATATTATGGCAAATGAGATACATATATTTACTGATTCGGGTAGATTACTGAGACCATTATTCGTATTAAAAAGAAAGGGTGACAAAATAAGTAATGAATTAATTGAGGGCGATTACTCCTATGCCTCTAACTGGTCTAAATTAATTAGAGGATCTTATATGTTTAAAAAATATCCAGGACAATCGATTTACGATGAAAGTTATTTCAGAGAAGATCTTATGAAAGTTAAGGCGACACACTCCGATTATATTTCTTTTCTCGAAGATCATATATCGCAGATAGAGTATATAGATTCTATTGAAACAAATAATTTATTGATTGCGAGAAGTATTTATTCGATTGATAAGGAATATACTCATTCGGAGATTCATCCTAGTCTTATGTTAAGTGCGGTTGCGTTAAATATTCCTTTTCCCGAGCATAGTCAATATCCTAGAAATGTCTTTTCGTGTCAACAGACAAAGCAGGCTGTTGGAGTTTATTCGAGTGCGTATAATACAAGATTTGATACATTTGGTCACATATTAAATTATCCTCAGAAACCGATTGTGACTACCAGATATAAGAAATATACAGATGTAGATAAATTACCCTATGGTGATAATACAATTGTTGCGATAGCTAGTTATTCTGGGTATAATCAGGAGGATGCGGTAATCTTAAATAAGACTTCAATTGAAAGGGGATTATTTAATACATTATATTATCGTAGTTATGAAGATTTGGAAGAGATAGATGAATTTGGTAATCAGATTTTATTTGGAAATCCGGATTATTTAATGAACATTAAGAAAGATAATACGATTAATTATGATAAATTAGATGAAAATGGTTTTATAAGAGAGGGGGTTTATGTAGATGAAAATGATGCTTTAATGACAAAATATTTAGTTGAGAAGAATGCATCAAGTGATTCGGTAATACGAATAATTACAAAAACAATTATATTTGGAACATCGGGATACGTTGATAAGGTTGTTGTAATTAAGAATAAAGATAATTTAAGAACATGTAAAGTTCGTATCCGAAAAAATAAGATACCAGAAATGGGTGATAAATTCGCTTCTCGTTTAGGACAAAAAGGTGTATGTGGGATGGTTTTAGATCAGAGTGAGATGCCTTTTACCAAGGATGGAATTGTTCCAGATCTAATTGTAAATCCTCATGCTATACCTAGCCGAATGACAATAAATCAATTATTGGAGGTTGTTTTGGGAAAGAGTTCTTGTTTGGGTGGATTTTTAGGAGATGCAACAGCTTTTCAGAATACGGATGTCAAGGATTATGCTGTTCTTTTACAGAAGTATGGTTACGAAGAATGGGGGAACGAAATCATGTACAATGGTATGACAGGTAATCAATTAAAAACAGAGATCTTTATAGGACCAACCTATTATCAAAGAATTAAAATTATGGTTGCTGATAAGATGCATAGTAGATCAACAGGTCCTAAACAAAATTTAACAAGGCAACCGGTTGGTGGGAGAGCCAATAATGGCGGAGGACGTATCGGAGAGATGGAAAGGGATAGTATACTGTCTCATGGTTTAACTTCTTTCTTAAATGAGAGTGTAACAACGAGATCCGATAAGTATAGTGTTAGAATCAATGAAAATACGGGATTAATTGATTATAATAAAGATAATTTAGAAAATACATACGATGTTCCAATGCCCTATTCAATGAAATTATTAACACAGGAATTACAGGCTATGAATATTGTTCCTAGAATGGATATTAACAATAATATAGATAATCCTGCCGTACATGATTTCGTAATAAATAATTACAAATTATAAATTTGATATTAATTATAAATAATTGATAGTAAATAAACTAAATAATGAATCAATTAGTTCAGGTATACACTGATATTTATAAACCGGCATTCGACGAAAATACCGATAACTATGTAGATAAATCACCTTACAAACCGTATGAAAGAAATTGTACGAGATATGAATGTAGGTGTAAGGCGGGAGCATATTTTGTTGGGTTCAGTCAATTTAAGCAGCATATCAAATCCAAAACGCACAAGGACTTCATTGAGAATTACACCAAATACTATAAGGAAGTGGACGAATTGGGAGAAACAAATAAGAAACTCTTATCAGAAAAAGAGTTGCTATCTAGAAAGAATGATCATTTTAATGATACAAATCGCTCTTTGACTTTGAAGATTCAAAAACTTCAAAATCAGAATAAAGATCTTCTAAGGATTATTGAGGAATTAAATGAGGACAATGAATTTGAGGATTGTTCGGAGAGTTAATTACGAATAAATAAACAGTCTTCTTTACGATTATATTTATTTTTGGTGACTACGAATTGCCATAACAAGAAATTCTGGCATCTAAAATTCTCGGCAAATAAATTTAAATAATATTCCCACATTCTCCTGAAAACAATATCATAATTATCTAATCCTTCCCAATCTCCGATATTATTTCTCCAAGCATCGAATGTTTTAGAATAGGATATACCCATATTTTGAAAGTCTTCTAGTCGCCAGTCCTCGCTGAAAGCTTGTGTAATATTATTAATATCGGGTAATTCTCCTTCGGGGAATATATAAGTTGATGCGAAATATTTATTTTGATTTTCATTTGGTTTTGCGATTGCCATGGTGTGAAATAACATTACACCTTTGTCTTCTAATAATTCTTCACACTTATCGAAGTAAGATTTATAATTCCGAGAACCAATGTGCTCCATAATACCTACACTATATACTCGGTCATATTTTCCAGTTACTTCTCTGTAATCTTTGTAGGATATATCAAGATTTTCGTGAGTATAGTTTTCTTTCGAGAAATCAACTTGTTTTTGTGATAATGTTACTCCTGTCACTTTGACATTATAATTTGTAACAAGGTGGTATGCCATCGATCCAAATCCGCAACCTATGTCCAGTACACTCATACCGGGTTTCAAATCAAGTTTTTTCGCAATTAATTTCATTTTATTTAACTCCGCTTGGTCTAAATCAATATTTTTTTCATTGTAATATGCACAGGTATATTGCATTGTTTTACCTAACATTTTCACATAAAGATCATTTCCAATATCATAATGTTTCATAATATTTACAGGAGATTTTAAAATGGTATTCGTATTAAATATACCACTAACCTTATATTTCAGATTTAAATATAGTAACTGGGGGACTTTATATTTTATCTTTTCTTCTAAAATATCTTGGCGAATTAATATTTTTCTAATAAATCTTCCCAAGTTTTCGGAGGACCAATCACCGTCCATATATGATTCGGCTAATCCGAGTTCGCCTTTGGTCAGTATCTTTTTATACATAGAATCATTGTGAACGATAATATCACTATTTTCTTCATTCATTGTAATATCCGTATTTTGTTGAATTATTTCTTCTATTATTTCCTTCGGATCTTTTTGATTTACCCAATAGAATCCTAGTAAAAATATAACTCCCACTGAAAATAGATACAAATAATTCATTCACTATTATTATTAATGAGTGTTGTTTTTAAGTTTATAAAGAATTATTGATTTACGGTGCTGGTGCTGGTTCAGGTTCGGGTTCCGGTTCGGGTTCCGGTTCGGGTCCTGGCTCAACGGTAACTTCTATCTCCGGGGCGTCCATTCCTCTCACTGTTCCTTCGCTCGCCGTCTCTTCTGTTTTAGCTCTTGCAGTCGCGCCCTCACCCTTTTCTGGATCCTTTTTGGGTTTCGCATTAACTTCTTCTCCGTCGTGTTTGAAAGGTGTGATTGCTTTTAGACCATTACATATCACCGGTCGCCTGACACCGGGATATTCTCCCTTGAATTTTTTGTTAAACATATTTATAATATCTAAATCTATGGACGGAGACGATTCCAATAAATTATCGTATTCTGAACGACAAATCTTCAAGAAATCTCTACACGGTTTTCTTTTTTTTTCATGGAGAGATAACTCAATCTCTATATTTCTACTTAACTTGCTCCATGCTAAGGCGGCTATCCGGTGCCCTTCGTATATTTCAGAGTATCTTAGGAAGGATAACAGAGTTCCTATAATACCCGTGAAGATATTGAACCCACCGACCACGGCCGTAAAACCCTTCTGGTAATCTGTTGGGATATAACTATCAACCGCAAAATTGCCGACACCAGTTAGAGTTGATAGAATAATGATTGGAATTTGTAGATGATGATATTTTTCTTTATATTTTCTCTGTCCGTAATTATGTAAATACGCATAACACATTGCTACCTCACCCCATTCACTCAGTAACTCTTCAATCTCGTCAGACCAGTCTTCTATATTATCCGGCATTGCTTTGGTGGCGCGGGGTGTTTCTAACGTCTGCATTTATATTATATATTTATATAATATTTTAATAAATTTGATTCAATTACTATTTAAAAGTTATCTTCAATTATAAGTAAATGAGTAAATTATTGTATTTAA
>Ga0308007_10001183_pt1 | contig 11567 bp, 9 predicted proteins | sample Neamet71_FD_203152 | JGI IMG/M metagenome (GOLD analysis project Ga0308007, IMG submission 203152) | Marine microbial communities from water near the shore, Antarctic Ocean - #71 | ecosystem: Environmental > Aquatic > Marine > Unclassified | place: Southern Ocean | collected 2014-06-07
GTTACATTTGAAGTGGTGTTAGCCGTACCTTCAGGTTGGTTATCAATGTTGTCTTCTGAGGTAACAAATAGGTCGTTTCCATTGCCCATTTTATCAGACATAATAATCAGACGAATATCTCCAAGCCCTGTGTCTATAAGGCTAGTAGTCACTCCGAAATTATCTTCTGCTTCTGAAATTAAAGTAGCAAGTTCAGCAAGTGTTGTTTCTGGCGCTACTTCAACAGTGAACGTTTCATTGCCTGCAGAAAAATTCAAACGCCCGCCCAATCCTGTAATCACGTCATCCGCTGATTGATACACACCAGCAAGTAATTCGGTTCTACTACCTTGAGCAACCTGCATTACATCAAAACTATAACGACCACTCACAGCCTCGCTATTTGTTTTTATATCGATAACATCACCAGACTCAGGCTGGTTTATTTCTGCTTTACGTTTATTAAATAAACTAGAATCATTAAGTTGTTTAACAGCATCACTAAAAGCAAAAACGGCTGAACCCGATGAGCCCATAGCAGACAACTCGACTGAAAGATCAGCTATTTTTCTGTCGAAAGCAGCTGCTTTAGCATCGCGTTGGGAGCTTACTAAACCCTTAACTAAAGACTCTAGGTCCACCCCCGAACCAACACCTAACGAACCTACGGCCATTACATTACCTCAATTACTGTCATTCAGCTTAACGAGTGATATTATCAGGCCTCACCATTTACTAATGCGCCCTTGATATCACCCAATTCTTTTAGCAGTTCTTGAATACGTTCAGACATCTCAAGGAATTCTTCAGTCGGAATTTGTCTAACAAGTTCCCCTGTTCCTTGATCAACTACTTTAATGATATTTTCCTTGTATACGTCAGAAACATCAAATGATAATTTGATGTTTAATTGAGACATTCCTTCTATTGCTTCAACCAACTCTTGAAAATCAGGACTATCACTACGTTTTTCTGCATAAGAATGTTCTTGCTGTGAAAGTTGCCCCATATTTTTACTGCTTGATAGGGGAGTCACGATTTTTGCTTCATTCGCTTTTTTTTGAGCAAATTTCTCAGTGTTGGCATGCTGTGTCTGCGAACCAACACCAAGATCGACTGAATGTTTAAATACATCACTTGAACCGATTGCCATAATATCCTCCTACAATAGCTAAAACCAAAAAAGCTGAGGTGAGAGCCCCAGCTTTTTGACTCAACCATTTACAGTCAACGAATTAACCTAATAAAGACAACGCTGCTTGTGGTCTTTGGTTTGCTTGAGACAAGATAGTCGTACTTGCTTGTTGCAAGATCTGATTACTTGTCATAGTTGATGTTTCTGCTGCAAAGTCAGTATCACGAATACGAGAACGCGCGCCCTCTACATTTTCAGTAATGTTACCCAAGTTACTGATAGTAGATGTGAAACGGTTTTGTATCGCACCCAACTCAGCTCGTTTAGTATCTACTGCTGCAATCATACTACCTAGCATAGTAATCATGCTTTGTGCATTTTCAACAGAAGAAACAGATGCTGTAACTGAACTCACTACAGTTGTCGCTGCACCCGTTGACAAACCTTCAACTGTAAAACCACCCGTAGCAGAAATATCAACACTATTATTTAAGCCAGTTCTGTTCAAAGCAAAACTAATAGTTTGGTATGAATCTGCACCTACTTGGAAAACACCAGCAGTATAAGTACCATCAAGAAGATTCTGTCCACCGAACGTAGTCGTTTCAGCGATACGGTCAATCTCTGTAGAAAGCTGTCCAACTTCTTGTTGTAGTGCTAAACGGTCAGCGTCGGAGTTCGATCCGTTGGCAGACTGAATTGATAGGGTACGCATACGTTGCAGCATGTTTGTTGCTTCATCCATAGCACCCTCTGCAGTTTGCGCAAGAGAGATACCATCGTTTGCATTACGCATAGCCTGATTCAAACCATTTGTCTGAGAAGTCAGACGATTCGAAATCTGCATACCCGCAGCGTCATCTGATGCTGAGTTAATTCGTTTACCAGAAGCCAAACGTTGGAATGAAGTATCAAGGTCATTACTAGAGCCAGCAAGCTGACGTTGAGCATTGATAGACGTGGTATTTGTATTTACATATAAAGCCATTACAGCCTCCTTAAATTCGCCAAATTACCTATCTGCCAAGATAGGTTTTTTTTATCGATTATGAACTATGCTGCCAGCATAGCCCTAACACCAATAAACCTCTTACAAATTATGTATCGACTCTTGATAATAAAACTTTAATCAAAAGTGATACTTTATTTCCTCATATAGGCAAATTCTTGCTCTATAGACGGAAAATAAATTCCTTTTTTATTTAAAATCAATATGTTGCACCCATTACACTGAAATTTAAAAAACTTTCAGTATAAAAAACATATGTCTTTTAATTCGGTCCATCGAACACACCAGAATAAAAATGGCATAGGTTTTGCTTAGTTAAAGTGTGGGATTGCCAATCTCACAAAAAAAAAGCCAAACACTTCGAATGTTTGGCCTAAACACTTCTAGGAGAGAAGCGATAATTTTAAATGCCTTCGCCAAACCTCTTGCCTCGGGCGTTTAAAAGCTTTCGTAGAGCGGCCTGATCAGCCGCTTTTTTTACATTCTGTGATTCTAAAGCTTTTACTGCTTTTTATAATTCAATCAACCTAAGCACCAAGAAGAGAAAGAGCGGCTTGTGGACGCTGGTTTGCTTGAGACAAGATAGTTGTACTTGCCTGTTGTAAAATTTGATTCGCGGCCATATTTGATGTTTCTTCCGCAAAGTCTGCATCACGAATACGAGATCTTGCTCCAGAAACATTCTCAACGATATTGCCTAAGTTACTAATAGTTGAGGTAAAACGGTTCTGTATAGCACCTAACTCGGCTCGTTTTGTATCTACTGCGGCAATGATAGACCCCAACATGGAAATCATACTCTGTGCATTTTCAACACTAGACACTGACGCTGTTAACGCTGTTATTATCGTTGTCGCCGCCGATGTAGATAAACCTTCCATATTAAAACCACCAAGTACAGAGACATCTATACTGCTATTGAGTCCGCCCTTACTTAACGAGAAGCTAATAGTTTGATTCGCATCGGCTCCGACTTGGAAAACACCGGCAACATAACTACCATCGAGAAGGTTTCGCCCACCAAAGGTGGTTGTCTCAGCAATACGGTCAATTTCGATAGAGAGCTGTTCAACTTCTTGTTGCAGTGCTAGACGGTCTTCATCTGAGTTAGAGCCGTTGGCAGACTGAATAGACAAGGTACGCATACGTTGCAACATATTTGTTGTCTCATCCATCGCACCTTCAGCTGTTTGTGTTAATGAGATACCATCATTAGCGTTACGTATTGCTTGCGTTAGGCCGTTAACCTGAGAGGTTAATCGATTCGAAATTTGCATACCCGCCGCATCATCTGCTGCCGTATTAATACGTAAGCCAGAAGATAATCTTTCAAATGATTTGTCCAATGCGCCGCCGGATACATTAAGCTGACGCTGCGCATATAGTGAAGATGTATTAGTATTTACATAAAGTGCCATTTTTATCTCTCCTAGTAGTATTCTTAACCAGACAATCATATTTATATATTTAATTATTTTGATTGTTTCTTAGTTAATTAAGTTATCGTCTTTAGCCTCAAATACTTTAATTATTTTTTAAGTTTTTTTATTCTAAAATAAAGGGCATAAAAAACACGATTACTAGTTTATCGAACAGAAAATGAAAAGCTTTAGAGTTATTTTGAAAAATAATAAAATTCTTATAAATCAATACTTTGTTTACTTAAAACAGGTAAAAAATAGACTGAGATATATCTACTGAAATTTAATTAATACCAATTGAATTTAAAATAATATAGTTGAGGTAAATTTAATCAAATTAAAATATATTTAAATTAGAACATATTGTGATTTATTTAAATAAAAAGAGGAAAAGCAGACTGTTTTAAATAAATATAATATTGTTTATTACATTATATTTATTTAAAACAAAAGAAAGAGTTGGTACTAAAAAGAATTACAGAGAATTAAACAAAGATAAATTCGAGAGCCGTGTAAATAAAGTCTGTGATGCTGTAATTGCCGCTTCTTCTTGTGCTAAGTTCGAAGCTTCTTTTGCCATATCTAAACTGGCAATATCATCTTGCGCAGAGGTATTTGAAATTTGTTTCGCTAAACTGTACGTTGCTATGCGCTGCAAAGTATTAAGGTTAGCCCCCAGTTCAGTTCTGGTCCCATTTATAGATGATTGAGTATTACGAATACTGACCGTTGCATCCCGAAGTTCACTTTCTATGTCGTAGTAGCCAAGGTCTTCATTACGCAAAGCATTAATAACATCGGTAAGTTGGTTCAATACATTGTCGCGCTCTGGTTGTCGCAGTGTTATCTCTGCTGTAACCGGATCAGAACTATCGAAATCAATTTGCATACCGAGAACATTGAGTGGTCTTCCATCCATGTACTCGCCCTCTTCTATAATATCTCCTGTGGAGTTAGTAATAGAAAAGTAACCAGGTGTTGCAGGCACTGCGGGAATAGCCGCAACAGCAAGAATTTCTGGAATACCAAGCACAGCAGGGATTTCTAGCGTCCCAGGAATAACAGAACTTATCTCCGTTGCTGGAACTTCAAGTACAGCCGGAATAGCAGGCGTACCTGGTACTGCCGGCACTCTAGGTGTACCTGGCACTCTGGGTACGGACGGTTCGCCTGGCGTGTAATTTAAAGTAAATGTATTTTTTTCTGATGCAACAGCATCGTAATTATCTAACATGAATACATCGAAATCATCTTGATCATGCACTTCTGTACGGAACAATACCGGCTCTTCACCTTCTGCTAGTATTTGAGAAAAGTCATAGTTATAACGAGTCCAAACATCTTGAAAAACTGTCTTGCCTGAGTCGGCCGCTGCCATAGCGACATTGTCTGATACCTGAATTCTTTTCCTATCTTCATCACCGATAAAAACATACTCACCATCAGGTCGTAAATGAAAGGCAGTTTTCCTTGAGTCACTACCAGCAAAAATAAACTTACCATCGGAGTCTGTCGTATTCATCAAATCAGCAGCAGAAAGCTTTAGCATTTCAAGCTCATCAGAAACAGATTCATACTCTCCTTTTGCATAAGCCCCATTCTCTACTTGAATGAGCAGTGTAGTTGCTCTATCAAGTAGCTGAGTCAAGCCATCTAGCACCACTTCTTCGTAATCAAGGCTATTTTGTGCTGCTATAGCGTTATCAGCGTATTGATCCAGAAGAAGGTTAACCGCCTCATAACGCATTACCTGCCCCGCACCTACTGGATCATCACTTGAAGTAACAATATCTGTATTCTCAGCAATTTTACGTTGCGTCGTCATATAACGGTCATTAGAAGCCGTTAAGTCTCGTAGAGATTGGTCGTAAATTAAACTGTTTGTTATTCTCATGGCTCTATTTACCTAATCGCATTTAACAGAGTTTCAAAGATGGTTTCTGCAGCTGATAATACTTGTGAGGAAGCAGAGTAAGAATTTTGGTAACGCACAAGGTTTACGGCTTCTTCGTCTAAACTCACAGCAGAAATATCATCACGTCTTGCTACACTTTGCTCCAACATAACCGAATTAGAATCCATGGCGACTTCTGCGGTACTGGTTAAATTACCTATTCTTGAGACTAAACCTGCATAGGCTTCTGCATAACTATGACTACCACTTATCAAAGATTTATTTTGTAAATCAGCAAGCGCTCGACCATTGGTATTATCACTACGACCAGACCTATTAAATTCAATTGTAAATATATCGCCAGCAGTCGCTTTCATGTCAAGAGTTACATCATAACCCGCACTTTCTAGACCGGCTTGTTCAAGTAAGTTGGTATATCGATCAATTCCCGAAACAGAGCCAATAATATTGCCTCCCTTATCTAGCACATCAAAGTCTCTTTCTGCACTAAAACGAATAGAATGAGGCGCCGCTGGGTACAACCCTCCTTCTGGCTGAAATGCAGAAGTGATTGGGTTCATATCATGCATAGAAGAAACAGATATTTTAGCATCGGACAAGTTTTCAGGATTATTACCAACTTGAATAGGCGCATTAATAGCAAACTCTCTACCACTAGTGGCCTTTAAATTAATGTCTTCGGCACCATCACGAGTTGGCGCAAAATAAAACATGTCGCCTGTACTAAAGCCAACATTTGAATCTTCATTTAACTGCACTTCTAGTCCCACATTGGGAATAGAATAATAGCCATCCGGCGAACGTTCGGCAGTCGTCATGTCAAAGAAAATAGCAGGACCTGTGGATTCACCCTCAATGTTATAGCTGCGAACTTCGAAAGCTGTTTCAGACGTCATAATCAGATTATAGGTATCTGTTGTCAGTTGAACTGATTTACTGTCTTCAACCCGCACTTTGACTTCGTGTCCAGGGGTTGAGTTTTTATGACTGTCGTATACATTTATTTCACTAGGAACAAAAAGGTTGCGTCCGTACTCACCATCAATGTCTAAGCCTAGTCTATTTTGTCTATTCATGGTTTCTGTAAACACTAATGCTTGCAAACCTAAATGGCGATCCATTTCTTGTAAAAATCCATGCCGATAATCCATTAACCCACCTATTGAGCCTCCTAAATTATCAGGAGGAACACCCACCGCGTAATCATCAAATTCCACTCGCAAATCATAAACTGTACGATCGAATTCACTTGGCGCTAATGACAACTCATTCACATCTCCTTGTAGAACAAGAGGTTGGCCGCCACCAAGCTGTAATTCCATTAGACGATTCTTATCGTAGGTAATTTTGACATCAATATATTCGCTAACTTGGCGCACTAACTCCTCTTGGTTATCACGCAACTCATTCGCTACATCGCCGGTCATACTCTCTTGAATCAAAATTTTCTCGTTGATTGAACCTATTTGACGAGATATTTCATTAATTTCTCTTATTTCTGAAAGTAACTGCTCATTGACTACCTTAGCTTGATCTTCTGAAAGGTTCGCTAAGGAGTTATATTGATCGACCATACTGGCTAGATCAGTGTAAGCAATATTACGGGTACTGACATCGGTAGGGTCTGCATTTACTGATTGCAAAGAGTCGAAAGCGGTATTAGTAAAGGTATTTAGTGATGTTGAGATATCAGAAAACACCTCATCCATAGAATACGCTTTTTTATAATACGACTCTGCTGAGTGAAAACTCGAAGTATCAGTACGAACCTGAGCATTAGCAAATTCATCAATTATGCGTTTCGTCGTGGATATATGAACGCCACGACCTTGTGGTTCTGAAGCAAGTTGAGTAGATTGACGGCTATAACCTTCGGTATTAACATTAGCCGTATTTTGACCAGACGTCATAATCTTAGCAGAACTTGCTACTACGCCTGATAGACCGATTGAATATAAGCTAGATGATCCCATTAACTACCTCTTAGTAAAACACAACGTCATTTTTTAGAACGAGTACTGTGTTTTTATAACTCTATATTTACTAAGAGCAAGAAACGAGCCAACTTAAAGAAATACTACAATAAGGTTTTAAACCAATCGCTTGCAGCGATACGCTGTATCTTTTCGCTGTATTTTGGATCGGTGGCATAGCCACCTGCTTGAAGTTTTTCGGCAAACATTGCCACATCATCACCGGCAAGGATGGCACCTTTGTACCGCTCACTTGAAATAAGAAAGTCAGCGTAATCGTCAAAACTATCAGAAAAAGACTGGTAGGCTCTGAAAGGCGCTTTTTGTTGTTTAGCAATGCCATTTTGATACTCAAGTGTCGTCACAACCGCTCGATCACCACTCCAGCGAGAATCCGCTTTAATACCAAACATATTAAAACTAGCCGTACCATCAGTTTTAGCAATAGGATATTTACCCCAGCCTGTCTCAAGCGCGGCCTGAGCTAAAATCGCTTTAGGGTCAACTCCTAACTTTTTGCCTGCATCTTGTGCTAAAGGCCAGAGCGATTCTATAAAGTCATCTGGAGAACTAAAAGTCACTTCCTGCACCGGTGTGGATGTCGGTGTACTAACACTTTGTGTTGTAGCCGCTGCTTTAATTAAAGATGCTGGCTCATTAGAATAACTTTGTTGTTTATCAGTCGCTTTAACCTGAGAAATGATATCGGCAGAAGTTTGCCGTGCCAAGGTTTGTATACGTGCTAGATCCTGAGTCGCCACTTGATTTAAAAAATCTGTTTCAGATAATCCAGTAGAAGAACCTACACTTTGATCTAAGTTAAATGCACCCGCTGTGTCTTTACTTTGAAATTGACGAATTAAGGCATCAGCTATCCCCATACCTCCAGATCTAGCTAATGATTGTGACATTTGAGAATCAAGCATTTCTTGGTATTGTTTGCCTTCATTACTAGAAAACAAATCAGCACCAATAGCGTCATTTGATGCTCTCATATTTTTTAACATCATATTGATGAAAATAGATTCAAATTCTTGAGCAACTTTTTTCAAAGCACCTTCAGGATCAGTTCGAGCGCTGGTTTTTAGTTTCGCTAAAGCACCAAAGTCAGCGTAAAATTCATTAGAATTTACTTTATTCATCAACACACCTGTTAAAATATTATTGGCTTACTTTTTAGCGTATTTCTCTTAATCTCTTTGCAATATGCTGGAAATTCTATAAAAGCAAAGCATTATAAATAGTAGGCTAAAAAGGAACACCGCCTATATTACAACAAGATCGGCGTTAATGGCTCCTGCTTGTTTCAACCCTTCTAAAATAGCCATTAAATCCCCTGGTGCTGCGCCTACTTGATTGACCGCTCTAACAATATCGTTTAATGAGGCGCCAGGACCAAACAAAAACATATGACCACTATTTTCATTTACAACAATTTCTTGTCGTGGTGCATAGATAGTTTCGCCACCACCCAAGTTACCTAGCCCTTCTGGCTGACCTGGCTCTGGATTCGCTTTAATGGTAACCGTCAAACTACCATGGGTGACGGCCGCAGGTGTAACACGAACATGCTGTCCAATAATAATAGTGCCCGTTCTAGAGTTAATAACAATTCGGGCTCTTTCTTCTCCTAGATCGACATCTAAGTTTTCTAAAATCGATAAGAAAGTCACTCGTTGACTCGGGTTTCTTGGAGCAGAAACTCGTACCGATGTTGCGTCTAATGTTTGTGCAACACCGGGTCCTAATAATGCATTAATTCGTTCAGCCACTTGTCTTGCCGTGGTAAAATCAGGGCGATTTAGATTAAATGTTAATGTATCACCTCGGTTAAAACTGGTTGGTACAATACGTTCCACGCTTGCACCATTGGGAATACGGCCTACCGTTGGAATATTGAGAGAAGAACGAGAACCATCGGCGCCCTCATTACCAAAACTACCGACTACTAAATTACCTTGAGCAATAGCATAAACCTGCCCATCAGCCCCTTTTAAGGTAGATAATAATAAAGTTCCACCTTGTAAGCTCTCAGCATTGCCTATTGACGAGGCGGTGATATCAATTTTTTGTCCCGGTTTTGCAAAAGCAGGTAAAGTTGCCGTAATAGAGACGGCCGCCACATTTTGCGAGTTCGCATTCTCACCTTCCGGTAAAATAATACCAAACTGAGCTAACATTCCAGTAAAGCTCTGATCGGTAAACGCATTATTATCACCGGTTCCATTTAGACCAATAACTAAACCATAACCGAACAATTGGTTTTCACGCACACCTTCAACAGAGGCAATGTCTTTTAAACGATCTGCTTGCACATTCAAAGCAAACAACATCAAACTTACTAAAAAAACAACTCTCATATCTTCACCTTAAAACGTGCATATCTAATTAAGTATGTTACTGAAGTAACAACCAAATAACGCTATAAACTAATTAGGAACGTTACCAGAGTTTAAAAAGCGACTCACCCAACCTTGCTCACTGCCCGTTGCAATTTCACCGGTTCCCGAATAGGTAATTCTTGCATCCGCAATACGAGACGAAGCAACCGTATTATCAGGAGTAATATCTTGTCTGCGTACCAAACCGGTTAACCTAATGTATTCTTCGCCACGATTTAAGGTTACCCATTTTTCACCTCGCACAGCTAATACGCCATTAGGGTAAATATCATAAACTGTTACCGTAATAGTACCGTTTAAGCTATTACTCTGATTCGCAGCGGCACTGCCAGTAAAATCGGTACCTGCATCAGGCAATGTTGAATCGACTATCAGCTCTGTACGCAAAACAGTAGGGGTTGCTAATGCCCCAGAAGAAGCCTTCGAAATAGTTGCATCGTTCGACTTAGCCGACGTGGTTACTTCATTTAAATTGATAGTGAGAATGTCTCCAATGCGGCTAGCTGTTTGGCCATTAAAAAAAACATCCCCCATTCCTACCTGATAAATACCGCCATTAACATTTTGCGAGGAGCGTAATTGATGTTGAATCACTGGCGCATAATATGGGTCATCTGCCTGCACTCCATACTCTAAATAAGGCGCTTTGAAAGGATTACTTTCATCAGGTTGAAAAACATTGTCAGCTAATTCTACTGGTGGCGGCTCAACAGGTTCTGGTTCGGGATCATCTGTTAAAGCATCTTCTACTGCTCCAGCAACAGCACCTTGAACTACGCCTTGCACAACACCTTCAACAGCAGCTTCTATTGCCGCATCAGCAAGAGGATTCTCTGACCCAGGCTCAAAAGAGGCACAACCAGACAATAAAAGTACAACCAGTAGAAAATATCTAAACATTATTTTCTCCAAAATTATAACTGCTGAATCACAAAGCTCATCATACCGTCAGCGGCAGACACAACTTTTGAATTCATTTCATAACCACGTTGAGCTGTGATTAGATTTACCAATTCTTCAACAGAATTAACGTTTGATGTTTCCAGCATATTTGATTGCACATTGCCTAAAGCAGATGTTCCTGGAATATCAACAATAGGAGCGCCGCTTCCGCCTGTTTCTAAGAATAAATTCTGCCCCATCGAAGACAAGCCTTCAGGGTTAATAAAGCCCGCTAACGTAATTTGCCCAACTTGCTCGCTATCAACTTCATTTTGACGAACAATAGACACAGTGCCATCACTACCAATACTTACGGCAGTGGCGTCGTTAGGCACATTAATTTGTGGTTCTAGTAAATAACCCGATGACGTTACTATGTCGCCTTCTGCGTTTAACTGAAACTGGCCATCACGTGTGTAGCCAATATTGCCTTCTGGCAATAAAATCTGAAAAAAACCTTGGCCTTGAATAGCCACATCTAAATCACGATCCGTAATATTGTAATCACCTTGCATAAAACTTTTTTGAGTCGCTGATACTCGTACGCCGGCACCCAATTGCAAACCAGATGGAAGCTGGTTATTTTGTGACTGCAAACCACCAGGTTGTTGAACAGTATGATAAAGAAGATCTTCAAAGACAGCGCGATCTTTCTTAAAACCTACCGTCGAGACATTTGCTAGGTTATTGGAAATAACAGATAACTGCTTATCCATTGCTGACAAGCCAGTTTTACTTACCCATAATGCTGGATGCATACTAATTTCCTTGAAAAATTAAAAAATATTAAT
>Ga0308007_10001189_pt1 | contig 11552 bp, 9 predicted proteins | sample Neamet71_FD_203152 | JGI IMG/M metagenome (GOLD analysis project Ga0308007, IMG submission 203152) | Marine microbial communities from water near the shore, Antarctic Ocean - #71 | ecosystem: Environmental > Aquatic > Marine > Unclassified | place: Southern Ocean | collected 2014-06-07
GACAACGTCAGAGCCGTCCAGCCTTTTGAATTTGAACTTATCCTGCATCATATGGATCGACTCGAGCTCATTTTCATTATCGACTAGAATTCGGATCAGAGGCATAGCCCAAGAAGTCGGGCTGTGGAAGATTTTTGTTATACCACTCGGCTTCTTACCCTTCCAGTTGGGACCCACCACCATATATTTACCCGCAACGCCCTCATTGTGACGGGTTCCGATGTCACCGAAGTTAGTTGCGTAGGCGTCGGCAAGCTGGATGGTGTAGTACCGATCACTCATCGCAGGTACGTCAAACACTAATGGTTCGCTGAGATCGACAAAGGCTAGAGTGTATAGAGTGTCATGATTGGGGGATGCCGCGGCTGCATTTTTACCCGCCTCAAGTTCACGATTATGGTTCAAGCTATTCGCTGGGCCATTGTATCTCGGTGACTTTTCGCCATTGAACAGGTACCGGAAATGATTCACGTGCAAAAGTGGGTAAGCATAAATAAACGCTTGCACACCGGTGGTGTATGCGAGCTCTTCTTTTAGTTCAGGCGAGAGCTTATCTAAAGAATCTGCAGATACATCGGCGCTTGGCACTAAAAATGCAGCCATAACTAAAACTGTAGGCAGTAAGATATTTGTCATTAATACTCGGAAGAAATTTATTCGAATCATATTTTTCACCTTAAAGTGGAGCGAATGACGATTCTGGCTATAGAGAAAATATCGCTTTTCGTTGCCAGTTCTAGTTTAACTTGTGAAAAGAGTATAGTTGACGGTCTGATTATGTGGCGGGTCAAATAAAGTCAACATAGAGTTCATTTGCAGTCAAATTAGGATTCTTTTACCATCAAAAATCAAAATATATATCACAAAATTTAATTAGGTTTTTATAAGCGGAAAGTTAATACGGCTTATTTTCGAGTCTGAGGTCAAGGATATTCTTTTTACTTCAGACCAATCTTGAAGGAACAGTGTTATTGTATAACTTAGCGCGCCATCAAGATTAATGTGTTTTTCAGCGGAGAGCTATACTGGATATTTATACGATTGCGATTGCAATAAGTGTGGTTGTTTTTATCGCCGTTGGGGTCTATGCGGGACGTAGCGTTAAACAACTGGATGATTATTTTGTTGCCGGCAGGCAGGCACCGACTCTTCTCATCGTTGGCACCCTCGTTGCAAGTGTATTTAGCACCTCTATCTTTCTCGGTGAAGCCGGTTTCACCTACGACGGCCAATTGGGTCCCTATATATTAATGCCAGGGGTCGCGGTAATAGGGTACGTCTACGGAGCCTTGTTTTTTGGTACTTTTTTACGCCGTAGTCGCGCACCCACCATGGCCGAGTTTTTTGGGCGGCGATTTAATAGTACTAGAGTGCAAAAGGCTGCCGGTATGACCATTATTGTTGGTCTGGGCGGCTACCTTGTTGTGGTTACTCAGGGGGCCGCTATCTTGCTGTCTGAATTAACCGACTTAGGGTATTTTGAAGCCATTATTTTGGCCTGGCTTAGTTATACCTTGTTTACTATGTATTCAGGATCTAAAGGTGTCATCGTAACGGACACGCTCATGTTCCTGCTGTTTTGCGGTGCCACTGTATTGTTTGTATTTTATATCGTCGACGGAATGGGAGGGGTTGCGCAGGCGGTTCAAGATTTAACACAGGTCGAGAGTAAACCAGACATTGCTTCGTGGCACGGTACCGTTGGAGAGGGTACTGAGTGGCCAACGCCTATGGACTATCTTATTTGGACGCTAATTGTAGATATGTCCTGGGGTTTTGTTTATGCCGTCGGTCCTTGGCAATCCAGTCGGCACTTAATGGCCAGAGACGAGCATGTCGTTATCCGCGCAGCTGTCTATGCGTGCTTCGCGGTAGCGTTAATGCAGATTCTCATCTATGGCATAGGCGGGCTGATCAATTTAGCTAATCCAAATATTTCGCCGTCAGAAACGGTGATGATATGGGCGGCTAAGAACTTGGTGCCTAGCATCCTAGGAGCGGTTTTACTGGCCGGCATTATGGCTGCGGCATTATCGTCTGCATCGACCTTTTTGTCCCTAGTGGGTTTTAGTATTAGCAATGATATTGTAGTGCGCAAGCAGGAACTTACGTTGCGGTCCTCACGAATCGCCATGTTTATCACTGGCGCAGCGGTGCTTGTACTCTGTTTTATTTTCCCACCCAATGTATTTTGGCTGATGATGTTTATCGGTACGGTTTTCGCATCCTCCTGGGGTCCCGTGGGCTTCATGAGTATTTGGAGCAAATCTATTACAGCTGATGCTGCCTTCTGGGGCATTGTGTTAGGATTTTTTGGTAACGTGATACCCGCGACTCTTGAATACATTGGACTGATTTCTCTACCCAGTTATTTCAATCCAGCCCTTATCGGTGCAAGTATTAGCTTAATGGCGATTATCTGCATATCAAAAATGGGCACAGTTAGCGCGCAAGAAGAGCAATACCGTAAGGAATTACATCGCACTCCAGATATCGATCGTGACTTAGGCAAAACCCAAAGAACTATGTGGGCGGCGGCGTTCCTGATTGCGTATGGCTGCCTTATGCCTCTGCTGCTAATTAAGTATTACGTTATTCCCTATCAAACGGGTGTCGGCCAGCTACTAGTGGATGGTTCGGTCGACTTGTCCACTGGGGAATCCATCATGGCCTTGCTAACAGCGCCAGTCTTCATCACCCTGGGCCTTATAGTGGCGAAGGTAGTCTGGAACAGATACCGCCCACGCACAGCGGAATAATCTATAAAGATTGCAAGGTAGGTATGATATTTATCTGCCGGATTTAAATGCCTGCTCGATCTATTGGCAGGATCAGACTTCGGCCTACTCCTGATTTGACTCGGTAATCTATTCAGCTATGATTGGATAGGAGAAACCTATAAATTGGAGTAAATCATGAAAAAAGCAATTTTGATAATCGGACTGTTCCTAGCTGCCATAAGTTCAAATGTATTAGGAGATGGTCATCTAGCTGAAGAGCAGAGTAAAGGTGCCTTTACTACACTAATGGTGGCCGCTAAAGACACTGATAGGTATTTGAAATCTGTTAAGTCAAATCCTGGGCTTTATGAGGCAATTGGTGCAGACGCTGGAGGATACTGTAGAACTGTGTCGGGCCAGGATTATGAAGGTCAGCTAATGATGTGGACTGCTTTCCCAAGCGTGACTGCCGCTTTGGTTGGTGGAAGTAAATACGATCCATCCAACGCGCCTAGGGCCATGGCAAATATGCGAGAGTTTAAATATAGTGCAACTTGGGCGCCGCTTAAAGGGTTTCCGCGTCTAGATCCAGGGTACGAACGAGCGATGAGAATTAAGGTCTCACCAGCCAATGTTCCCGCTCTTGTTGCAGCGCTAACAAATCTTGAAAAAGAAATACAGGATGCAGGTCACGACACCTTTATCAATGGCCTCTTTGTTGCGATCGGTGGCGGAACTCAAGAGGCAGGTACCTTGTATCTAAAGTCTATAACCTCTGATGAAAAAACGCATGGTGCAGTCATCGACGATTACCTTTCAGGCGCCCCATGGGCCAACACTTACCTCCAAGCCACATCGTTAATTGATGAGGTTGTTAATGATCAATTTGAAGTATGCGAGCAGTTTTATACAGCTAAGTAGACTGTGAGGGGCGATAGCTTTTATTGTCCCCTTATTAGTTCTCGCTGTCGCTCTTCGGTATTTTCAGGTCCACATGAGCCTGCTTGATTTAAAACAATGCTCCGTTAGAAGAGTGTTTCTGGCGGCATATGATCGTATTGTTCGGGCCTAAGGCTATCTATTTAGATAGATTGGTTAAGGTATTTCCTCAAAAGTCTTGTGCTTTCCTTCGTAGTTTTCTGAGATATCTTTGCAGTCCCAAGTGGTTTAAGTTTTTTCGTGTCAGGCATATAGATACCAGTAATAGCCTTTTTTTATAGGGGGCTATCTCAAATACTTTTCTACAGCCACAGTCTTCTTCTGAAATAAGGAGAGGTGGCTTTTAGGGGGCATTTAGTTATGATTAGGACATACGAATCAAAGGAGAATCCGTAATGGCGGCACGTTTAGGCAATTTCATCATATTTCTCATCTTATCTATCATCACGCTTGGCATTTATCCTCTGTTCTTCTTCGTAACACGCCAGCAGGAGACTGTGGCGTTGCTCACCGAAATCAGAGATGAGCTTAAAAAGTCTAACTAATATGTTGAGTGAGCTGGGAAGACCATTTTAATGAAACTAATTACTTGCAGAGAGATGCGCAGCCAAGAAAAGGTAGAGACGATTCAGCGAGGCATGAAACGATTACTTTTACTTACAGCGATGCTTGTTTTTAGCTCAGTTATATTGGCAGGTGAGTCTTCCAGATCGTTCCTACAAGCCAGCGGTAAACTTGATAAAGAATTACTTGATAGTATCAGCGATAGTCCTGTAGCTTCGGAGCAGCCGCATTTTAAGGTACTTATCATTACTAGTGCAGAGACGCCTGCCGTTTATCAGCAAAACTCGTTAACAGCGCTTAATGGCCTCATAAAGCGAAGTACAGACGAAGTGTTAGCAATCATTGACGACAAAAGTGACTTTGAACTTACGCGTCGGTTTAGATCAATTAATGCAATTGCGGCGAATGTTTCACTCAAAGGTCTTGTTCAGTTAGCGGCAGACTCGTCTGTCGCCCGTATTGGATTTGATTTAGGCGGCCGCGGATCTCTTAGTGAAGCGATCCCCCAAGTGAATATAGATGCAGTCAAACAGACCTATAGCTTAACTGGTCAAAGTGTCGAAGTAGCTGTTCTTGACACTGGGATTGATACTGATCATGTGGACCTGCAAGGAATTCTTCTTACCCAAAAATGTTTTGCCGATAGTTGTCCCAACGGAATAGATAACGCAGAAGATGATAACGGTCATGGGACTCACGTTACCGGAATCATAGCCTCTCAGGGCAGTACTGCGCCAGAAGGTGGGTCACCAGGAGTGAAAATTCATGCGGTAAAAGTCCTTGATAGCTCAAATAGCTACAGTGCTGCGTCTGTTGTTATAGCCGGTTTAGATTATGTGATAAACGAATTACCAAACGTAGATATTGTTAATATGAGCCTGGGTACCAACCAACTGTTTAGCAGCGACTGTGATTCGACCTATGCATACACTCAAGCATTTAATTCTGCCATTAAAACATTGAGGGATAGAGGCACCTTGAGTTTTGTATGTAGCGGAAACGAAGCCTCGATTAACTCTATCAGCGCACCTGCATGTATATCAGGAGCTATTGCTGTCGGGGCAGTATGGGACACAAATCCGAAGGGTTGGAACGGTGATTACTGTACTGACTCGAATCCGGTTGGGGACCAAATGGCCTGCTTTAGTAATTCTAGTGTGTCACTGGATATATTTGCTCCCGGAAGTCCGATCAGTTCAACTCGCAGAGGTGGAGGTACCATTACGTATTCAGGTACTTCTATGGCGACACCCCTAGTAGCATCATGCGCAGCGCTAATGTTGGAATATGCCCCTGAGTTAACTGCTGATCAAATTGAGAATGCGCTAAAGACGAGCGATGTCTTAATACAAGATAATGCAGGTAGGGCTTTTCCAAGATTGGATTGCCTAGCCGCTTTAACTTCCCTAACTGATATTGATACTGATTCTGATGGGATAATAGATTCTTTGGATAACTGTATTTCAGTCCCAAATCAAGATCAGCTTGATACTGATGGCGACCAGTTAGGAGACGTCTGTGATACCGATGACGACAATGATGGGTTAAGCGACCAATTTGACGATTTCCCTTTGAACCCAGATGAAACAACCGACACTGATGGTGATGGCATTGGTAATAACGATGATATAGATGACGATGGTGACGGCACTATAGATATTAATGATCTTTACCCATTGGACCCCACCAAGCAATCACAAAAACTACTAGATATAGATGGTAATGACCAAGTGGATGCATTAACTGATGGTCTTATAGTGTTGAGATATCTGTTTGGGCTAGAGGGCGAAACCTTGATTACTGGAGCAGTTGCTACTGATGCTACCAGAACATCAGCCGAGGACATTGAGGCATATCTAGAGACTATTATGCCATCTTTGAATAGAAATTAATGGAGCAAACTATGGCTAAGGGACAGTTAATAAAAAGGAGTGTGCGTTGAAATCGTCTGACCGCAATCTTGGAATGGATCGTTCGATTTCGCGAAGAGATTTTCTGTTAGGAATGGGTGTTTCTGCAGCGAGTGCGTTTGTGCCCAGCCAGGCCTTTGCTAAGGATATGCTGAGTCTTGAGAGTGCTGCCGGCGTCTACTATCCACCTGCTCTTACAGGATTGCGTGGAAGTCACATCGGTTCTTTCGAGGTGGCTCATCAGCTTGCTCGAGAAGGTCGGAGTGATTGGGGTGCAGTCAGTGAACCCGATATAGACCTTTACGACTTAGTTGTAGTTGGGAGCGGGGTTAGCGGTCTCTCAGCCGCACATTTCTATCGTCAGGAGCATCCTAATGCTCGAATCTTAATCCTCGACAACCATGATGACTTCGGCGGTCATGCCAAACGGAATGAATTTCACGTTGCTGGCGAGATGCTAATGACCCATGGTGGAAGCGAAATTCTTGAGGGACCAGGTGGCTATAGTGGTATTGCCGCAGGTCTGTTCGATGATCTTGGTATTCAGCCAAAACGTTTGGGTGATGCCTATGATCCCGATTTTTATAAAAGGAACAAACTCACTGCTGGTATGTATTTCGATCGAGAAACGTTTGGTGTCGACCGTACGCTCGCCTATCCACTAGTTAGCAGTAATTTCTACAAAGGCTGGATCGCGGCAGCGAAGCCGTCGCTCTCGCATAAAGATGCGGTGAGGGAAATGCCGATATCGGATAACGCCAAAAAAGAAATGTTACGGCTGCTCATGACTTCTAAAAATGCTGTTCCTGAACATTCATTTGACACAGAAATCGGCTATTTAAACAGTATTAGTTATCGGGAATTTATAAGTGCTAACTTGAACATTAAAGAACCTGAGATCTTTGCGATTTTTGAAAACCTAGTAACGGACTGGTGTGTTGGAATCGAAGCGGTGCCAGCGCTACAAGCATTCTACTGGGGGCTCCCGGGAATTAACGCTACCGGTCTTGGCGATGGTGGCGTTGATGCTAGCGCCGGCTTTGGGTCTAGCGCTGAAATGGGCGTTACTTACCATTTTCCCGATGGTAATACCTCCATCGCTCGTATGCTGGTTCGCAGTTTGGTACCGAATGTGGCGCCGGGAAATACCATAGAAGACGTTGTGCTGGCTCCTTTTGATTATTCTAAGCTTGATAGAGCCGATTCGAACGTTCGAGTCCGCTTGCAGAGTACAGTGGTAAACGTTGAACACGACGGCACACCAACGTCCTCAAATAGAGTCGGTATTACCTACGTAAGGGGAGGCCAGGCGAGCCGCGTTTGGGCGCGCCATACTGTGCTTGCATGTTATAACCAAATTATTCCACACCTCTGCCCCGAGTTACCTGATATCCAAAAAACGGCGCTGAGCACAATGGTCAAGTCACCAATCCTGTATTGCAATGTTGCGGTCCGCAACTGGCAGGCATGGAAAAATTTAGGCGTTGGGGCATTGCTCAACCCAGGTGCATATTGTGTGTCGACGCATTTAGATTATCCGGTCGATTTTGGGGGCTACCACTATCCTCGAGATCCAGACAAGCCAGCTATTGTTCATATGGTCCGTTATCCCCATAGGTCGGGTGCCGGGTTAACACCCAGCGAACAAAAACGAGCCGGTCGCCATGAGTTGTTTGTCACCCCGTACGAGACTATTGAACGAAACCTTCGTCGGCAGCTTGCTGGTAGCTTGTCTGCAGGGGGTTTCGATCCTGCGCGCGATATACAAGGGATCACCGTCAACCGCTGGGCGCACGCTTATATAAACAATGCTAATCCGCTTTATGACGAAATTTATGACGATAAAGACGATGAGCGCTATCCATTTATTCGTGGTCGAAAACCATTCGGTCGCATCGCTATCGCAAACTCAGATGCAGGATCAAGCTCCTTAATTAATGTTGCTATTGAACAGGCGCATCGAGCGATTGGTGAACTTGTATGATATTTAAACGATCGATGACAGCGCTATTTTCTTTGTTGATTGCGCCAAATATATCGTCTTCTCTTGCGAATGAGTACTCAAGTTCAGCGGTTGAGTTGTTGTCGGCTTTTTCTGGTAAGAGCGCATTGCAATATGAGGCAGCTTTCCAGTTTTCTAAAGACACTAGAATTATCAGTATTGATATACATGCTGTCGGAATGGAAAACGTTACAGCGCAATATTCTGGGCAGGAGGGCGCTTATCACGAGGTTAACAACATCCTTCGTATCAAGACAGCAGACGGGTTTGAGGGTGTTTCCGGTGTTGACACCTATTATCAGGATGGATTCAGCGATGCACACATGCAGGAATTACAAAAAGCAGTCGATGACCTGATCACCTTTTCATCATTTGATCCAGTTGAGGTTTCCTTGATGCTTAAACGGTCTCGGCCCAACTTGAGTCATGAAGCGCGGGCAAGTATTGATATTGCACTGTGGGACCTGGCGGCACGCAGATCGGGCCTACCACTTTATGAGTTGCTCGGAGCAACGCGTAATTCAATGGAGTCGTACGCTAGTCTGCCATTTTACAAGTCGCTTCCGGAGTATGTTGCGGCTGTGCGAGAGTACGCAAAACTTGGCTTTACAATTTTTAAATTCCATGTGTGGGGTTCCATCGAAGAAGATCTTCGTCTGGTAGAGCTGATTCAGCAAACGTTTGCAAATTCGCCATATAGTTTTATGGTCGATCTTGAGAGCGCATACACATTTGAGGAAGCAATCAGACTGGGAAAACAGATGGATGAAGGTCTATTTTTTTGGTTCGAAGCCCCAATAGCCGACGGGGAATTGGAGCAATACCATCAGCTTAAAAAGAGGCTATCGGTAGCCATAATTCCCGCGGGCTACAATATTTATTCTAGGGAGTTTATCCGACAGGGAATCGAGGCGGATGCTTGGGATGCGGGTAGGTTTGATTCAACTGTGGTTGGTGGTATCTCAGAAGCACTGGAACTACTGATAATAGCGAATGCTGCCAAGATATCCATCGATATCCAAAGCTGGGGGCACACGCTAGCGCAAGTCGTTAATCTACACTTGATGCTTGCCAATGAGCGTACTCGATACTTTGAAGCACCTATGCCCAAGAACGTCTTCGAGTTTGGTATGAATAACGGTAACTTGCTCGATAACAGTAGGGTGGTCGCGCCTAAATGGCCTGGCCTAGGTATTATTGTTGACTGGGATCATTTAGCGACGGCAGATTTTCACTCTAAAACAACGATAGATCTGTAAGCATTTCAAACAATTAATTTGACTGGATGGCCTATGCCAATAGGCTCGGGCTTTAGGTGCTATTATTATTTATAAGGCCCAAATTTCTTCAACTTTACCGCTATCGTCGATTTTAAAGACTTCGACAAGATCGAGTATGCCGCCATCCTTGTCCGATATATGTAAATAGCAAGTTACATAAGAGCCAAATTCGACAACATTCACCAACTCCTGTGTGGCTCCAATTTCAGCCAGCCATCCGAAAATAACATTCTCGGTTTCTATCGGACCGACAGTATCGAATCCCATAGACGGCACATGCATCCGATAATCGTCGGTACAGGGAACTTTAGACCATTCCGCATAACCGCCACTCGAGTTGACTTTATAACAACGGATAGCCTCAGCAGCTGCAGATAAATCAGACATAATTAATCCCCCTGAGAGTTTAGGTTTTGTTTCATTGCCTTAATATCATGTAATTCAGATAAGCATGCATGATCATAATAAAACTTACTAGTTTGTATAATATTGTGCCTAGCGGCGACCAGTTGTCTCATTTATTGTTCGCTAACAGGATAACGTCACTCAGTTACATTACCAGAAGTCACAGACACACTGTTATCAACGACAATGCGCGTACCATTTACAAACTTTGATTCATCTGAGGCCAAATAGAGCGCTGCATAGGCGATATCATTTGGCTCACCCATTTTACTGACCGGTACCTCGGCCATATCTGCGAGTACTTCCTCACCATATTTTGCCAACATTTGCTCGCCAAAACCCGCAACCATCGGGGTGTCGATACCCGACGGATGAATCGAATTACATCGCACACCATTTTTACTTTGAGCGCAGTGTACTGCTACCGCTCGGGTATAGGCGTCGATCGCGCCTTTGGCCATGCAATAAGCAGCAACATAGCTCTCCCCCTGAATTGCGGCCAGTGAACACATGTTGACAATAGCTCCGCCGCCACTTGCGGCCATCGCAGGTATTGCCTTGCGGCAGCCAAAGAATACACTATCGACATGCACTGACATGATAAACCGGTACTCGTCGGTAGTTTGATTTTCTGGATTACCTACTTTTACTACACCGGCATTATTGACCAAAATATCGAGTTTGCCATAGCGCTCTACAGTTTCGTCGATCACCTCGCTCCAACGTGACTCATCGCGCACATCCTGGTGCATAAAATGCCCGCCAATTTCCTTGGCTAGCGCACGGCCCTCTTCGTCGGCAATATCGGTTACGACAACCTGCGCTCCCTCAGCTGCAAATAATCGCGCATCCGCAGCGCCCAATCCCATGGCAGCACCGGTTATAATAGCAACCTTGCCCTTAAGTCGATCCACAATACACCTCTCAGATTTTTAGATGGAGCATCCTTTGGAGGATACACATTTACCGTTTTAAGATTACATCTGTTGTCGCCAACATCCAACTTTCACAACTTATGATAATCGAGCTATACCCTCAAACGTAACATATATTAGTTTCCTTATCTAAATTAGTATTCATTTTTATAAGCCTAAAAAACTTCTTATCACCTTAATCTAGCCATGATTTGACTAGATGGACTATTCGACTATGATTAAGCAATCAATGAGGAGAAATTTATGAAAAAGCTCTTTATTATCCCAATGGGCATCTGCTGGCTGTACTTCATGAGTGGGGTAGTTGCCCTTATTGCAATTCATCTATCAATACTTGTATCAGTCTTTGTTCCTAACATCCCGTTTATATCCAATGTTTTGACTAACGTACTGGATCTACTAGCAACTCTTGGTGATGCTGGTTTTGTGGGTTTGGCTGCTATTATTGCTCTTGTAGGTCAATATTTTTTGGCTTATCGCTTGTATTTATTTTTTAAAACTAGAGCCTCATAGCCCCGCTTTGACTGGATGGCCTCTTTGGCTATTATTAAGTAATCAATAAAGAATCTATAGGAGACGAAGACGGTGGCAAAAGGATACTGGATTAATCATGTTGAAGAAATTATCGACCAAGAAGCATTTGATAGATACGTTACGAAAGTGAATGCTCTTATTGAGCGTGGCGAATTTAAAATGATTGCTATAGGTCCTGTCGCAAAAACTCAAATAGGCGCAAAAGATATGCAATTCGCCGCGGTAGCCGAGTTTGAGACATTTGAAAAAGCCATGTCCTTTAT
>Ga0308007_10001193_pt1 | contig 11541 bp, 13 predicted proteins | sample Neamet71_FD_203152 | JGI IMG/M metagenome (GOLD analysis project Ga0308007, IMG submission 203152) | Marine microbial communities from water near the shore, Antarctic Ocean - #71 | ecosystem: Environmental > Aquatic > Marine > Unclassified | place: Southern Ocean | collected 2014-06-07
GAGAAAGCTGGCATCACTAGCAATCAATATTGATTGCGCTTGTTCATCATGTTCCGCTTGCGAGAACAGATCCATTGCAATCCAATCAGGGTTCGTCTTACCGTCGCAGATGATCGTAAGCTCAGAGGGGCCAGCTATCATATCGATACCCACCTCGCCGAAGACTAACTTCTTCGCCACTGTAACGAAAATATTTCCTGGACCGGCTATCTTGTCAACTTTCTCGATAGTCTGTGTGCCATAGGCGAGAGCCGCTATAGCCTGTGCCCCACCCATGGTATACAGCTCCGTGACACCGGCGAGCGCCGCAGCTGCAAACACGAGCTTTCCTTCTTCACTATAGATGGTGGGAACTGTGGCAACTATTTCTTTGACTCCAGCAACCTGAGCAGGGATTGCTAACATAAGTATAGACGATGGATAATTAGCTTTACCCCCGGGAACATAAACGCCGACCCGCTTAAGTGGACTTATTTTCTGACCATAAACTGAACCATCGGCTTCTTTATAGCTCCACGACCCCTGTTTTTGTTTCTCATGATAGGTCCTAATTCGTTCGACAGCGTGAATTAGCGCATCACGCTGCTCTTTGGAAATGCTACACAAAGATTCTTGCATCTGCTCTTGCGACACCAACAGGTCACCCATTGATTCTGCACTGAAGTCGAATTGATTCGTATACTCCAACACAGCAGCATCGCCCCGAGTTTTTACTTGCTGCAAGATATCGCTGACAATATTAGTGATTCCCTCAGATACAATCATTTCTCGCTGCAATAACTTAGCAAGGCGCTTCTCAAATTCAGGCTCGGATGTATTTAGGCGATTTAGAATAATGTTATTATTAGGCATAATAGATGATATTAGTTAGGAGGTAGTTGTCTTCAAAAAAGTGTTTTTTACTTCTTGTCCACTGCGTCACCCAGTTGGCTCAAAATTTCTCGTATTAAGGCATTGTTAATTTTCATCGACGCTTTGTTCACGATGACTCTTGAACTGATTTGTGCAATCAACTCGCGCGGCTCTAAGCCATTAGCCTTTAAGGTTTTTCCTGTATCCACGATGTCTACAATGGCATCAGCTAGGCCCATCATGGGGGCCAATTCGAGTGCACCGTTTAGTTTGATGAGCTCGATCTGTTTACCTTGCTCTGCAAAATACTTCTTGGCAATATTGGTAAACTTCGTCGCCACCTTCAATCTGCCTTGCACGGGCTGAGCATTGACCGGCTCAGCTGTCATCATTTGGCAGGCGGCTATCTTTAGGTCCAATGGTTCGTAGAACCCCTCATCTCCGTACTCAAGTAATAGATCTTTACCCACGACTCCCATGTCTGCGCTACCAAACTCAACATAGGTTGGGACATCACTCCCTCTGATTACCATGAGCTTTATGTTCTTTCTATTAGTATTGAAGATCAATTTACGACTCTTACCGATGTCTTCGGCCGGCACGATGCCTGCCTGCTCAAATAAGGGCAGCACTTCATCCAAAATACGGCCCTTGGTGAGGGCTATGACTAGTTGATCAGAGTTCATTTTGAATAGGGTTCATTGAAAGATTTTCTCATAGTACCAGCGAATGGCTAATAGCCGTTAAGCAGGCACCCGTCGAATCTTCGCACCAAGAAGTTGAAGTTTCTCTTCGATACACTCATAGCCGCGATCTATATGATAGATGCGGTCCACAACCGTTTCATTTTCAGAAACCAGCCCAGCGATTATTAAACTCGCCGAAGCTCTCAGGTCCGTGGCCATGACTGGCGCGCCTTTTAACGCATTCACACCTTTTACTATAACAGTGTTTCCTTCTACCACTATATCTGCGCCCATACGGTTCATCTCGTGCACGTGCATAAATCGATTCTCAAAAACTGTTTCCGTGATCGAGCCTGTGCCATCTGCTATAGCATTAAGCGCCGTAAATTGTGCCTGCATATCCGTAGGAAAAGCAGGATAAGGAGCTGTTCGCAGAGATACTGACTTTGGGCGTTTGCCATGCATATCTAATTCGATCCAATTGTCTCCCACATTAATGTCGGCCCCCGCCTGCTCCAATTTGATAAGCACCGATTCTAGAATATCAGGTCGCGTATCCTTAACCTTTATACGACCGCGCGTTGCTGCCGCTGCAATCAAATAGGTGCCTGTCTCTATTCGATCCGGCATCACTGAATAACTACAGCCCTTCAACTCATTCACGCCAATAATAGTTATCGTATCAGTGCCATGCCCCGATATGATCGCACCCATTTTCAATAGACAGTCCGCCAGATCGATAACCTCAGGCTCTCTCGCAGCGTTCTCGATAATGGTCTCACCATCGGCCAGAGTAGCTGCCATCATAACATTCTCTGTTCCAGTAACGGTTACGAGATCCATAAAGATGTGAGCGCCCTTCAATTTTCCATCGACGGAGGCTTTGATGTAACCATTCTCGACTACGATGTCCGCTCCCATGGCCTGCAAGGCTGAAATATGTAGATTTACAGGTCGGCTACCGATCGCACAACCACCTGGCAGAGCAACTTCTGCCCTACCATAGCGTGCTAATAACGGGCCCAATACCAAAATCGATGCTCGCATCGTTTTAACCAACTCATAAGGCGCGCTAAAGTGTTTGATCGTGCTGCTATTCACCTCAACATTCAGCTTTTCATCGACTACAGGCTCCACTCCCATACATCCGAGCAGTTCAATCATCGTAGTGATATCAAACAAATGCGGCAAATTACAAACCTGCACCGTTTCATGAGTAAGGAGGGTAGACGCTAAAATAGGCAAAGCAGAATTCTTTGCACCTGCAATTCGAATCTCGCCCTGAAGGCATACGCCTCCTTCGATTAGTAATTTATCCATTGATTATCTCAGCGAGAAAAGGGATGTCAGGAGGCCTGACTTTCGTTGGCTGTCATCAAGCTCATAGTGACCGCATGAATGGCTCCACTCTTTATATGCTCGTTCAAAACCTTGTAAATGGTTTGTTGCCGTTTTACGGCATTCAACCCTTCGAACACATCACCTACAACGGTTACAAGATATTTGCCATCACCGCCATTAACGGTCACCTGACATTCGGTTAGTTCTGCATTAAGCAAGGTGGTAATCTGATTCGCGTCCAATCTAATACTCCGATTTACTTCCAACTGTCTAACACAGCATCGATGTCATTATCGTTCTGACCCATCAATGCGGAAAACTGAGTAAAATACTGCCTACCCAAATTGATGCCAACAAGGCTTAGATTCTTAAGTTTCCACTCATTTTCCCCGTTAAGAAACATTTGATACTGCAGCTCCAGACTGGAATCTCCGCCACGCAGTTCCATACGCACTAAGGTATCGGCACGCGGATCGGCGCCTTCATTATCTGATGGAAGGAAAGCTAATTCTTGTCCTTCATAAGAAACCAAAGAAGCGCCATAAAAACGCGTTAACGTTTGCCTCAAAATCTCTGCAAAGCGTTCCGTCTGAGCATCGCTTGCAGATGCGGCATAACGGTCCATAACCACTTCTGCGACAGCATTAAAGTCCACTATTGAATTAAGCTCTTCTTCAATTGCCATGAAGTAGCTATCACGATCCGTGAGAAATAACCCACGGGACTCCTGAACCGCGCTCAATAGATTTTTTACCCCAGTTTCAGCAGTCTCCAGAGCCGTATATTGTTGACCATGGCTGAGTGCTGGAAACATGCCTATGAAGGCAAGGGGAACTACATATTTAATCAATAATTTCATTTGCTTATCCTTAATTATTACTCGAAGCAAAGCGCTGAGCCCGCTGAGGGAATATCTACACCTGCCAAAATTCAGAAAATAAACCGAATGCGAGATAAACCCCTGTATAATAGGGGAAGTTTACATGAAATAGACAGTTCAATAAATTATTACTTGCAAAGCCCTTCAAAGAATCTTCTAATCAGTCGCTCCTTCTTTGCATTAAGAATATTTCGTATATGTTCCTCAGCACGGTCATTATCATTCTCGGATTTATTGGCTTAATCTGGGGGGCGGACAAGTTTGTGTTTGGAGCGTCAGCTCTCGCACGAACCTTTGGGGTTTCCCCATTGATGATAGGCCTAACTATCGTTGCGTTTGGCACATCTGCGCCTGAGATTTTTTCTTCCGCCGTTTCAGCGCTCAATGGCAAGCCCGAATTAGCTATCGGCAATGCACTCGGCTCCAATCTTTTCAACGTAGGAGTGGCTCTCGGCGTTGCCGCGCTCATTAGCCCCCTCAAACCTCCCAAGTCATTAGTTAGCAAAGAAATTCCGGCGCTTCTTCTCGTCACGTTTGTTACCGGCGTTCTGTTTTTAGACCTCTTCCTTGGCGTATTCGACGCCATCGTATTAATAGCCATTACTGTCTACTTCGGCTATAGGCTATTCCGCAAGAAAGTTAAAACAAGGCCAACATCCGAGCTCGACGACAAAAGTCTCAGCGAAGCAAATAGCCTGCAAGCTGTCGCTTATATGGTATTGGGGCTCATAGTCTTGGTATTTAGTGCAGAGGCACTTGTGGCCGCGGCTACATCTATAGCCGAATCTCTTGATGTTTCTGCAGCGATCATCGGCCTTACTGCCGTTGCGCTTGGCACTAGTCTTCCCGAATTAGCCGCATCTGTGACCTGCGCTCTAAAAGGTCACCATGATCTTGCGATAGGCAATATTGTTGGATCGAACATTCTGAATTTACTCGCAGTACTTCCTTTCCCCGGTTTGTTTGCACCAGGTGTGATCGAGCCCGCTCTCCTCTACCGAGACTTTGCAGGTGTACTTATACTTACCTGCATGTTGGCCTACTTCTGCTATACGGCCGTAAAAAAGGGAAAGATGATCAGCCGATTCAATGGTGCCGTTTTCATGTCGCTCTATATTGGCTGGTTTAGCGTCATGCTTTACCAAATTTAAACAGACTTTCTCCATAGTAGTCTGACGCCCTCGGCTAAGGTATGATCAGGTCACTATGAATCCCGATTCCCCTTTCATTTCAAGCGCTCTTAGAACTATAGAAATTGAGAGCCGAGCCATCTTGGAACTGCTCAATCGTATCGATGCCGATTTCGTAAAGGCCTGCGAGATCATATTGGCCAGCGAAGGCCGCGTAGTAGTGATCGGCATGGGCAAGTCCGGTCATATTGGCAAAAAAATAGCCGCCACCCTTGCCAGTACAGGCACCACAGCCATGTACGTGCACCCAGCTGAGGCAAGTCACGGCGATATCGGTATGATAACTGCCCATGATGTTGTGCTTGCAATATCCAATTCAGGCACCACTGAAGAAATACTATCCCTGCTCCCAGCGCTGAAACGAAAGGGTATTCCCTTAGTTAGTCTAACCGGTGATAAGCAGTCCGAATTAGCCAAGGCTGCATCAGCTAACCTCGATGCTAGAGTGGATGAGGAGGCCTGCCCACTCGGGCTAGCTCCAACATCGAGCACAACCGCCGCATTGGTGCTTGGCGACGCATTGGCCATGGCCTTGCTAGAAGCTAGAGGCTTTACCCGTGATGACTTTGCCATCTCTCATCCAGGCGGAAATCTTGGCAGACGCCTATTAGTAAAAGTGCGCGATGTTATGCATTCCGGCGATGCTATTCCGAAAGTTATAAGCGGCACGTCTCTCCCCATAGCCCTACTTGAAATGAGCAGCAAAGGTTTTGGTCTAACAACCATAATAGGTGAAAGCGGAAATCTTCTTGGCGTTTTCTCTGATGGCGATTTGCGACGCACGATAGATTCCGGCAAGAACATACAAGAAATCACTATCGATGAAGTCATGTCGCCAAGCTTTAAATACATAGAAGCGAATGCCCTAGCAGCGGAAGCCGCTAGGATAATGCAGGAGTCGAATGTGTATGTGCTCATCGTTAAGAGTGAGTCTCAGCCTGTCGAGGGTATGCTAAAAATGCATGACCTACTCCAGTCGAACGTAATTTAGCCTGAGGTGGCACATGCATTTTAGTGACAATGAAAAACATTCAATCGAATCAGCTAACAAAATCAGACTATTGCTGCTTGATGTTGACGGCATCCTAACCGATGGCAAACTCTATTTCTCCAATTCGGGTGAAGAAAGCAAAGCCTTTCATAGTCTAGACGGTCACGGCATTAAAATGCTGATAAGCGCTGGCATTCCTGTCGGAATTATCACTGGGCGAGAATCAAATATCGTTACTAACCGCGCCTCCGATCTGGGCATAGATATTCTTTATCAGGGCTGCGAAGATAAAATCGATGCGCTCGGGGAAATAATTGCGAATACAGGAATCCCAGCAGACGCAATTGCCTATGCGGGGGATGACCTGCCTGACCTACCCGTGGTGCGAGCTGTTAGATTGAGCTTTTCAGTTCCTGGAGCCCACCCCGACCTGAAAAGCGCAGTAAACGCGATTACCACATGCTCTGGCGGTGAAGGTGCTGTCAGGGAAATTACTGATTTCATCTTAAGCTCACGAGCCAATCACTAGTCTTTTTCCAGCGCTAGGCCTACTGACTCGACCGAAAATTTGAACCAAAATCAAAAAATTCGTGTTAGGCTTCAACTACTTGCACTCAATTCCAAGCGCCAGCATATTATGCAAAAAATAGGACTCATCATTGTTCCAGGGATAATCGCGACAGCCTTGTTCGTAGGCATAAATTCGTTCGATACCCTAAGCCATGAAGTAGACCCCCGTATCATAAACTTAAATTTCAATGCTTACTCTGAAGGCATCAATACGATACTTTATGATGACAAAGGCAATATAAAGTATACGCTACAGGCAGACCGCCAAGTTCACTATAATGATGACAGCATCGAGCTAGAGAAGCCGTTCATCCGTGTGCATCAAGAACGCGATTCACGCTGGAACATCGTGGCAAATTCCGGCAGAATTCTTGCCTCCCAAACGACTACCGATGGACCGTTTAAAAGAATAGAACTAAGCGGTGATATACAAGTCTACAGGCTCGATGAGTTTGGCGATAGAACAGTCATCTCTACTGAGTTTTTGACACTAAACACGGAGTCAGAAATTCTAGAGACTGATCAGCAGATATCAATTTTAACTTCAGCGCTACAACAATCGTCTATAGGAATGGTAGCTAAGCTTAGGACTGACGAAATCAACTTTCTGCGTGCAATTAGAGGCCGGTATGAACAAACAAAAAATTAGGGGAGCTCGACATTGGGACTGATATTAATCATCATTCTTGGCTGCCTGGCTATTACAAGCTCTTTCTCGCTAGAGGCCGATAAGAATCAGGAATTACTGTTTAGTGCAGACGGCGGCTCGCACATGAGCATCGAAGGCGACAACCGTCTATTGGAGATGTCTAACAACGTTATAATTACGCGAGGCACAATGGTAATTCGCGGAGACAATGCCACAATCAGAAGCATAATCAGCAACGGAGAAGTCAGCAAGGTTACTGTCGTTGGCACGCCAGTGCATTATGAACAGCAACTTGATGCTAACGATGAACCGGTGAAGGGCTCCAGCAATAGCATCTCTTTTTACACAGACGACGATGGCACTAGCGTAATCGAACTCATTGGAGAGGCAGTTATAAAATCACCTACCTCTAATTTTAAGTGCAGCGCGATCACTTACATCGCAGAACAAGATCTCATCCGTGATACAAAAGGCCCTTGCAGCGGTGCATTTAGCACCTCGAATTGATAAGTATATGTTAGAAGTTAAAAACCTTGCTAAAAGCTATAAGAAGAGAGAAGTCGTGCACGACGTCTCTATTTCAATAAATCAGGGCGAAATCGCAGGATTGTTAGGCCCCAACGGAGCTGGCAAGACTACTTGCTTCTATATGATAGTAGGATTAGTAGCCGCCGATAAGGGAAAAGTACTTCTAGGAAGCGACGACATCACAGATGCCCCCATGCATAAACGAGCTAGCCATGGCCTCGCATATCTGCCACAAGACTCCTCCATCTTTCGTACGCTAAGTGTTCAAGATAATATTTTTGCAATTTTAGAAATGCGCAAAGACCTTAGTAGCGCTGAGAAACGGGGAAAACTGGAATCGCTTCTCAAAGAATTCAACATACAACATATTCGGCACAGTAAGGGCATGAGCCTTTCTGGCGGCGAACGCAGGCGAACAGAGATCGCGCGAGCACTGGCTACTGATCCAAAATTCATTTTGCTGGACGAACCATTCGCCGGAGTCGATCCAATTTCCGTGAGCGATATTAAACAGATTATCCAACATCTCAAGGCACGCAACATTGGAATACTCCTCACTGATCACAATGTTCGCGAAACCTTAGACATTTGTGAAAAAGCTTACATTGTGAGCGAGGGACGAATCATCGCCGAAGGAAATGCAGCAGACATTTTGGCAAATGAAAAAGTTAGAGAAGTTTATCTTGGCGATAAATTTCGAATATAGTTCAGTATTAGCGCGAGCGAGCAGTCTCAGCATCAATTCCTTCTCAGAAATTCACAATTAATTGCAGTAATTCATCGCAAATACTTGCCGAAAAGGCTATGCAGAGCAGGCATGAATCTTGCTATAATCTTGGCCTGACACTCGACTCCAAGAGTTTAAACATTACTAAATTTTTCTCTCGGCCTTAAGATGCGCTCTTCATGAAACTTTCGCTTCAGCTCAAGCTAGGTCAGCAACTGACCATGACTCCTCAGCTGCAGCAAGCTATTCGACTTTTGCAACTCTCAACACTTGATCTTCAGCAAGAAATTCACCAAGCAGTGGAATCAAATCCGATGTTGGAGCTAATCGAAAATAGTGAAGACGATGAAATACTCGCCCCTGCAGATAGCTCTACTACCACCGACCCAAAAGCAGCCAAAGACGAAGAATCTGACACGACCACCCAAGACAATGCCGAATTAAATAGCGACGATAATGATTGGCAAAACGATATCCCCAGCGATCTTGGCGTAGATACACATTGGGACGACATCTACCCAGGCACTTCATCACAATCAAGCTCTTTCGATGGAGACTCTGCTGACTTTGAGTCTCGCACCAGTGCCGAAGGCACACTTCAAGACCACCTTCTCTGGCAGCTCAATCTAGCTCATATGTCTGAGAAGGACTCTTCGATCGCGCTCGCAATTATTGATGCGATCGATAACAACGGCATGCTTACTGCCGATCTAGAGTCGATACACAGTGGTTTCGATAGCGACTTAGAAATAGAAATTGATGAGATCCTCGCCGTTCTCCATCGCATTCAGCAGTTCGATCCAATTGGTGTCGGTTACAGAAACCTATCAGAATGTCTCATGCTCCAGCTTGTGCAGATCGATTCTCCAGAGAGTGCGAACGCCGTTAGCAATGCCAAACTTGTGGTTAGCAAGCATATAGGTCTCCTCGGCAATAGAGACTATGCGCAACTCATGCGCCGAACGAAGCTAAAGGAGAGCGAGCTAAGCGAAGCTATTACCATTGTAGAGAGCTTAAATCCTAGACCAGGATCAAGTATTTGCCCGCCTTCAACTAGCTACGTAGTTCCAGACGTGATGGTAAGCAAGGACAACACTACTGGAAAATGGAAAGTCGAGCTAAATCCCGAAACAGCACCAAGAATACGTATCAACAGTGGTTATGCCTCCCTCGTAAAGCGCGCCGACACCAGCGACGATAATAACTATTTACGCAACAATTTACAGGAGGCTAAGTGGTTCATAAAAAGCCTGCAAAGTCGTAACGAAACATTAATGAAGGTCTCTACGCGTATAGTCGAACACCAAAAAGGTTTCCTCGAGCATGGTGAAGAAGCGATGAAGCCATTAGTGCTCCATGATATCGCCGAGGCCGTTAGCATGCATGAATCAACAATTTCGCGCGTTACTACTCAGAAATACATGCACACACCCAGAGGCATCTTTGAGTTAAAATACTTTTTCTCGAGTCATGTTTCCACCAAGGGCGGAGGAGAGTGCTCCTCCACGGCAATTCGCGCGATAATCCGTAAGCTGGTCGCTGTGGAGAATACAAAAAAGCCACTGAGTGACAGTAAGATAACCGACCTCTTAGAAGAGAAAGGTATTAACGTGGCTAGGCGTACAATAGCCAAATATAGAGAGTCGCTATCTATTCCGCCTTCTAATGAACGCAAACGACTTGCAAGCTAAAGAACAGATCAAGAAGTTCTAACCGAAGCAAGAATCACCAAGAATTAGAGAACGTATTGCAATGCAATTAGAAGAGATACTCAGCCTTGAACGCTGTCACTGCCGAATAGAAGGCGTAAGTAAGAAGAGAATACTGACTAAGATCAGCGAAATCGTTTCGGAAAATATTGAATCATTGGAGGTCGGCGAAGTATTCGATGCACTAATGGCTCGCGAACAGCTTGGTACGACTGGACTGGGAAATGGCATAGCCATTCCTCATTGCCGCCTTGCCCCCTGCGAAAATATTATCGGCGCGTTAATAACCCTCGACGTGGCCGTTAACTTTGACTCTTTAGACAACAAACCCGTGGATATACTGTTTGTCTTGCTAGTTCCTCGTGAAGAAAACGATGAACACGTGCGCACTCTCGCCGAACTTGCCACTTTATTCAATGACGAGGATTTTTGTTACACAATACGACATACTAACGATCGCGAAGACTTGTACAATATTGCGATCACTTACTAAGAGCCTTTGCATTCATCTGAGACTTATTAATACTACAACGCCTTACCCAAAACAGGTTGACTTTGATGAAGCTAACCATAATCAGCGGCAGATCTGGCTCCGGAAAGAGTACAGTACTGCATATCCTTGAGGATCGAGGCTACTATTGCATCGACAATCTTCCAGCAAGTTTGCTACCAGCCCTCGCAGATCGCATCAGCAATGACGATACAAATCTTCTCAATGTAGCCGTCAGTATTGACGCGCGCAATATTTCTGCTGACTTAACACAAGCACCTGAAATAATCAGCGAATTACAGGCGCGAGAATTACCCACAGAGATAATATTTCTCGACGCCAACAGCCAAACCCTGCTAAGGCGATTCAGCGAGAGTCGCCGAAAACATCCTTTAAGCAATGAGTCTACCGACTTGTACAAAGCAATCGATATCGAATCAGCACTGCTCAAATCGATTTCCATGATGGCAAACTTCGTTATAGATACCAGCAACATGTCCCTTCATCAACTAAGAGACTTAGTAAAGAACCGCCTGATGGAGAACAACGGAACCAGAATGGCACTGCTATTCCAATCCTTTGGTTTTAAAAACGGCGTCCCTGTAGACGCAGATCTAGTCTACGATGTTCGTTGCCTACCCAACCCTTATTGGGACATAGCACTTCGATCGCTGACCGGGCTTCACATCGATGTTGCTAAATTTTTTGACTCTCAAGAAGAAGTTCAAGAAATGACCGATGATATAACGGATTACTTGGAGAAATGGCTGCCGAAGTATGAAAGCAATAATCGCAGTTATATCACCGTTGCTGTAGGCTGCACCGGAGGCCAACATCGTTCAGTCTACATTGGCGAAAAGTTGAAAAAATATTTTTTTCCTAAGATCAAGAATGTGCAAATACGTCATCGCGATCTTGGCTGAAAATG
>Ga0308007_10001195_pt1 | contig 11538 bp, 13 predicted proteins | sample Neamet71_FD_203152 | JGI IMG/M metagenome (GOLD analysis project Ga0308007, IMG submission 203152) | Marine microbial communities from water near the shore, Antarctic Ocean - #71 | ecosystem: Environmental > Aquatic > Marine > Unclassified | place: Southern Ocean | collected 2014-06-07
GAATATTTGTAAATTACAGTTGTAAATTACAAATACATCTGTAAATTTGTATTTTTTGTAGAAAACTACAATTATAATTAGTAGATTTACATAATTCACTGTGTATTAGTAATAGTGTATTTACTGCGTTCGTGGTAATATTATTTAGAAAAATAATCTAATTGTATGTTTATAGATAACAATGTCGTGTGGTTGTTCGAAAGGAAGTAAGTGTGGTTGTCGTGATATGTCACATAATTACGTGCGTGATATGTGTCATAATTATGTAAAGGACATAAGCTGTAATTGGGAAAAAGATGTATCATATAATGTGACGTCTTCACATTGTAGCACGTGTAATAAATTACTAACTAACAGTATATCCCTGAATAATGAAGTATGTGATTGTTCTATAAATTATTTAATATATACTGGAGACATTAGCAATGTGGAAATCGAAATCGAATATTCGGATGGTCCAACTGGTCCAATGGGTCCACCCGGTCCAATGGGTATTTCAGGTGAAATCGGTCATATAGGTCCTACAGGCCCTGCTGGGCCAGCAAGTTCAAGTATTGAACCATATGAAAAAACCTATTTATCTATATGCAGTATGAAGGAGCAATACATATTAGTAGATGAACCAATTATATTTGAAGAACAAACAGCAGTAATGGGCGATTGTATGCACTTTGACGAAAAATCAGAGATATATGTGTGGAAATCGGGGTATTATTTAATTAACATAAACATATATACGTTATCGCCTTGTCAATTTTCAATAATAAAGAATATGTTATACATAGTGAAAGGTAGTACAATCGGAGGTATAAGTGGTTCATTACAGAATACGCATACGTTTATAATACATATAACGGATGATGATATGATTTCTGATTTCTCTGATTCCCCGACTGGTAAATCGTGTATTCTTCATGTAGTAAATAGTTCATCAATAACCCGTGGAGTAAATCTGTATGGTTCTACAACAACTGGAACCCCAATACCACAGATTACTGCGTCATTTACTATGGTTTGCATAGAATAATGAATTCATTATATTATTTTATTATAATGAATTTTATATAAACGAATTTAGACTACGGACTACTGATATAGTTTGAATTATTAAATTCGGTAATTAAGTGATTATTATGGTATCGTAACTCCAGGGGGTCCAGTTGGCCCAGTCGTTCCATTAATACCGTTTGTTCCAGGTGTTCCACGTGCTCCAGCAGTTCCGGTCACGCCATCACTACCAGTTTCTCCAGCAGTTCCGGTCACGCCATCACTACCAGTTTCTCCAGTAGGTCCAGTTACACCGTCACTACCAGTTTCTCCAGTAGGTCCAGTTACACCGTCACTACCAGTTTCTCCAGTTTCTCCAGTTTCTCCAGTTTCTCCAGTTTCTCCAGTTACACCATCAAATCCATTTTCTCCGGGTGAGCCACGATTACCAGTAGGACCAGGTGGTCCAGGTGGTCCAGGAATAAATATTGGGGGTTCCATACCTTTATTTATAATTTTCTTCCACATAGAATTTGAAAATCGTTTAATTGATGATTTTTTTCGGGGTTCGGAATTATCCACACTGCTACTAGAACTGCTACTAGAACTGCTACTAGAACTGCTACTAGAACTGCTACTAGAAGACGAATCATTATCACTATCTGTATCTAGTTGTCCCGAAGATTCTCATCTGCGACCACCACGTCCTCCACCGTGAGGGGAGCACGAACGGGAACGAGAACGACTTCTCCCGCGTTTGTCACGGTTATCGCTATATACGTGTACGTTACCGCGACCCTCGTGATTTCCATAAGGACCGGCGTGGCCTCCACCATATCCGCCACCATATCCACCAAGACCACCACCAAATCCAGGTCCGCCTAAGATACCACCACCGATAGGTAATCCAGCACCACCTAAGATACCACCGCCAACGGGGCCATAAGGATTGATTTTATACACGGTGTTCTCATCACGTAATCTCTCACGGTCGAGTTGGTCGTTCTTTCCCTTGAGTTCACAACAACAATCCGCAAGTTGCTTAGACATATCAGTATGGTTCTTAAGAGAGTCATACTTAGCCTCAGCCATTTGAGAGCTAATAGCAGCACCCATTTTCTGTTGCTCCAATTGTGAAACAGAGAATTGAGAAGCAGCCTGAGCGCTAAGGTCAGCCTTACTTCTCAATATTTCGACTTGAGTGGCGGAGAATTGACCGTCCATTTTAGAAGTCATAAACTGACCTAATTTTTGCTGTTCTAACATCATCTGTGCGAAATGACTGGATTCTTGAGATGATAAATCACTCTTTAGTTTCTCAAGACCAACATTAGTTTGTCCGAAACCAGAAGCCAGTGCTGTTCGCGATTCCCAAGCTGAATCAGTAACGTGTTTGGTTAACACATTCAAGTTCTGAACGTTGGAATTCATCATCTCATTGCCAGTGCGGTTAACATCATTCAATATAGAATGACGAACATCAGTTAACTTAGTATCGAGTTGCCCTTGTGCGTTGACTGTGGTAACTCGGCTCTCTCCCGCGTTACGTTCAATAGAACCTAATAAAGATGCGTTGACTGCACTTGTTGCGTTTACCGCGTTAGCACCATTACGTTCAATAGCAATTGCTAAGTCACGTGCGCTATCTGCTGCGGCTTGGCGACTGGCAGCATCAGTAACAGTGGTAGTAAGACGGGTCTCACCAGCAACTTTCTCAATAGCAGTCATTATCTTGCCACCGTTACCTTGAATGGCACCCATTAGCTGTCCTCCGTTACGCTCAACGGCAGAACTAACATAAGCAGTGTTTTTATCAATAGATTTACTACTCATAAGAGTGCCTTTCTCTACTGCGTCACGTAAACCGAGAGTAGTAGCGTGAATGTCTTTAGTTACAGACACTTGGCCGGCTGTCAAATTACGCTCGGCATTGGTAATAGATTCGATGAATTTTGAGTCATCGTCCTTAGGCTCGTAAGCGTAAGGGGGGTAGCTGAAATTTTGCCATTGTTGAAATGGCGCGCTTGTCGGGGGATACTTTCCGTTTGTCTCCATTGACTATAATACTAGTTCATATTATAAATTTCAAAAATAAAAGAAAATCCTAAATATTTGGCAGCATTTATGGTGTGATTACAATATTATTTACACACTGATTCTATTATTTACAATAGTTTACAAGTTTAATATTGTAACTACAGTTGTAATATTACAATGGGCTTAGCATATATCGTGTATATACCAAAATATTTAGGGAAAACAAAAAATATAATAGATTTATATTATGAAAAAAAATTCCGTTATTGAAGCACTAAGTTACGAAAATTTCATTTTGAAAACAAAATACAACGAAATGGTACAATATGCCACAAAAATAGAAAACGAGTTAAAAAAAATGAAAGAGAAGTATTCTAATGACTCTCCTGAAACACAAATTCGTATCATTTCTATTCTTCAAACAAAAAACGCACAATTAAACAAAGAAATAAACGACAAAAACAAAGAACTGACCCAATTAATAAATGAACCTTTTGTATTATTAGATACGGAATCTCACAAATCGGGACATCCTCTATTTCATATATCAAAATATAAAACGTGTCCGTCGTCAATAAAACCCGATCATGATACAATGAGTGAGATTACAGAAGAATGATAATTAAAATAACATATAAAAGTTGAATTATATATGTTATCATATATATATAACACCCCACAATCTTGTGATGGACCGTATAATAATTACTGATAAAAATGTATGTTCGTTTTATAAAGAACACCCTTATATAGATGTTAATAGCATTAACCGCTTGTGTGTAGAACTATTGAATTCCGCAATTAATAATAGTGATGTGTCATCCACTAATACTTTCCATCAAATGATACTCAGTGAACTAGTAGAGAACAATCGTGCTGTTTCTCTACTTCAAGACACACTGAGCACCATAAAAACCGATAACATACAATCATTTATTACTGAAATGACCGACATAAAAGAAGATTACTTGGACGAATTAAAAACAATAGTAATTACTGAGACAACCGATAAAATAACCACTATAATGGAAGCAAATAATTCCAATCTACTTAATAAAACTGTGGATGTAATTCGTAACATAATCCCGAATATAAATATGAAGCAATTTGAAGAAATCAATCGCTCATTATATTCTTTTCAAAAAGCGATTGCGTCAGATACCCAAACATTACTGAAATCAGTAGATACACATTCATTAAAAGACTACATGAATAACTTTGAAATAAAATCTTCATTAATGTTACAAAATATCCAGCAACCTATCTTATCCTCAATAACTGCTAGTGAAGAGAGAATAACAAATAACGTGAATTCAGTAAAAGACAACATCACGAATACTGAGGAAACAAATAAAACTATGTTTCATAATATGAGTTCAATATTAAATGGTGAAAAATCCAATCATCAGAATAACCAAACAAATACAAACAATCATTTTGTAAGTTTTTTGACAAAGTCATTTGCGAGTGCCGATATATCATCAAAATTATTTGGAATGAATGCTCAAACAACCGTAATGAAAAGAATCCGAAAACCAGATATTTTGATACAGAATTACGAGTTAGATACGAATGTTTCATCTGATGAAATGGCGTCGTTTATCAACGTTCTTAGTGACGAGAACAAATGTGGTATATTGATATCGCAGTATTCTGGAATTTCTAATAAAAATGATTTCCAAATAGAATTTCATGATAATAATGTTATGATTTTCGTTCACAATTCTGAATATTCCAACCATAAAATAGAAGCCGCTGTAAATATTATCGACCATTTATATTTTAAATTGCGTCAATTCAATAAAACGGGTATAAATGATGATTTTACGATTCCCAAAGACATATTGGAAACAATAAACAATGAATATCAGATGTTTATGACTCAGAAGCTAGCGGTAATTGATGTATTGAAAGAAAGTCAAAAGAAAGTAATCGCTCAAATAGACGAAATAAAATTTCCATCTCTAGATAAATATTTATCTGGAAAATATTCAGCACCCATAATAAAGACCGGATTAAAATGTAGTATATGTAAATGTTATTCTGCAAATAATTTGAAGGCGTTAGCGGCCCATAAACGAGGATGTATGCGAAAACACGGATTAACTGTAAAATCGAACACAAAACCTGGTGAACTATCTAACCGAAATGAGATTTGTATAACCCCAATATCTATGAAAGAGAACTAAGTAGAACAATAAATCAGTAATTACAAAAATTACTAATTTATATATGTATTCATAATATACATATTAACTACAGCATATACGCTTTATTTAGAATATATTTTTTAGGATAAATCGTTTTTATTATGTAATAGTATAGAGATATGTTTTATTATCCTGTTTATTATTCCCCTTATGTGTTACCATATGGAGGTTATGGAGGTTATGGAGGTTATGGAGGTTATGGAGGTTATGGAGGTCGTGGAGGTTATGGTGGTTATGGTCGTCGTTGGAATAGACGAAGACATCGACATTGGTAAATATGCGTTGAATAGTTATATAAAATATAGGTGTTTTATATATAATGAATAATATTCAAGTAGACGTAAACGACTTTACTTTAGACGCACCGGTAGTTGCCAAAATTGAAATGGAGGTGATGGAGATGGTATTGGATTCCCACGTGACTATGTCAGTTCACTATTTAAATGCTAACGGAAATTTGTTAGATAATAAAATAGTAAGAATTGAAGGCGATGAATACAACGCATGGGGAGATGACGATAGTTATATTACTAATTTAGTATTAACTAAGTTAGGATTAACTAAAACAGTATAAAAAGATATATGATAGATATCATATAATGGATTCTACACCGCTCACCGCACCTTCGACTGTCCCCCCTACTTCCGATTCAACGCCCGCGCCTACTATGCCAAGATTGACTGAAATCCCAGTGAATGACGATAATACCGCATTGAATCTTATGGTGGGATTTTTGGACACCGCCCAGAAACGCGGAGCATTCAGTCTTGACGAATCAGCTAAGGTTTGGGAATGTGTAAAGCGCTTTATTCAAAAGCCCGATTCTGCTACTCTTTAAATAATTAATATGTGTAATTTATTGTTACATATATTAGATACAATCTTGACAATCTTCTATAAATTCTTCATCTGTTTTTTTAATTGGTTCTTCGAATTTCCCTTTTAATAAAGTAGTAATAATGGTATTTAAATCGTCCATAGTTGCGTCTAATCTCATTATTTCACCAGTTTTAATATTGAATATTTTAAATACTTTATCCTCATACTCTTCTGTATAACTATGTCGCATTTTCCATAACCACGCATAAATAATAACTTGAACCAAATGTTCTGTCGTGATTTCCGACGTACACTTGAGCTCCCACGCGATTGTTTCAGTAATTAAATCAACTCGCCCGGTAAATCTGAATTGTTGTGTCTCATCAAATATGGTGCTTAAATATTCATCTATTTTTTCGTGTTGTTCTTCGGACGATTCGTGTATAATCGTGTCTTCTACAGAAGGCATTGTGTTTTCACAATCAGGTCCAATTACTTCACGTAATCTATTTTTACACGCTAATACCATATCATCGGTTAACCAATTATATTCATCGCGGTCTATCTGTTTCAATTTAAAATAGAGAGTTTCTTGAACCGCTACACTGACATTGGCAACATACAAGTAGTCATTGATAGTTTCGATTTTTTCAGGAAGGCTGTTGACAATTTCTTTCAAGAAAATGTGGTCGTTCACTCGCATGTTATCAATCGCATTATCAATTACGTCGAGTAATACATTCCCTCGTGGAATATTATCAAATTCTTCTTCTGTTTCCGAAAATGCCTCTTTCAGATAATCATAATAAACACACGGAATCGCAATACCATTCAAATCGCTAACCTCTTCAAAATATCCTTTTTTAGTTTCTATGACACTCGGAATATCAAGGGTTATGGTTTCATCCGTTTCTTTTATAAATATTCGGTCAATAATTGGCGATATCGTTTCAATCACACTTTCAGAGATGAACTTTACTAATTCTGTTGGTGTAATCCGATGTTTTTTAACAAGATTATCATTTATATTTATATCTTCTTCATCTTGAAAAATGGTTTGATGATGTCCTTTAAAATTAATATAGTCGCACTTTTTCATTTCAATATGACTCTTTTTCAAGAACTCAAGAGGACGGTCTGTTGCGTAATTATCGCTTTCTAATAGATATAATCCTTGTGTAGCTCGTGTAGCCGCAACATATAATGTATTCGGGCATACATCTCGTGGTAAAGTGCGTGCGTTAAATCTAAAATATGCATTATCAAAGCCAACTACAAATACATACTTACGTTGTCTGCCTTTCACGCTATGAAAAGTAGAAAATACAACTTTACCGTCAATGACTCTGTCATCAATCTTATCGCCTTCAAGCATAGGTACGTGACATGGAACATCTTTTTCAACCAATGTGTTTTCAAGTCGTCGTATATTACTATTGGCTCCTTTAACAGACCCTCCCAGTACGAAAATTTCACTGGGATTTACGCCATTTTCAAGTAGTTTTGTAATTTCTCCATAAACTACTCTTGAAATATTATTCCGTGAATTACGTACATATGTCACTACAGATCCGTCACGACATGCGTTCATTCTTTCTTCACCTAACATGACATCATTTACAAAGTTGCGCATTTGATTTGTTATACGGAATGACATTTTCATAGTTCGTTTCTGAAAACCTGGGGTAGTTAGATTGGTTAATCCGTCCCATACTTGGTCTGCTAATGTTAAGAAACGAATATCAGCTCCCTTAAAGTCATATAATCCTTGCATGTAGTCACCCAATATGAGTAATTGGATATTACAATCAATATCCTTGATGAATTTCACCATTAATTGGAAATATAGCAATGTCATATCTTGACATTCGTCCAAAACAATCATATCATATTTTGGAGATACCTCTTTTAAAGGCATATTTTTAAATAATAGTCGACGTATTTCGGTGTCTGTATATCCAGTAGATAAATAATACCGCTTTGCCAAACTATGATAAGTATGGACGGTTAGATTTTGTATATCATTTTTCTCAACGGTTTCTTTTACGTCTTTACGTAATGATGCGTTGTATGTTAATTGTAATATTTTTGTATCTGGCATCTCTCTTGCTATAGATAAAATCAGGGTTGTTTTACCGGTTCCTGCGACCGCATCAACCATTACATTATGTCCCTCTTTTACAGTATCTAATATACATTGCTGTTCGTCGCTTAGCTGTATCATACGATATATTATTCTATTGTTCGCTATACAATAATATATATTACCTTTTATACCAATTATTTATATTGTTAATAATCTATATTCTAACACCTAAACGCATACGCAAAAATACCAACCGCAATCAGTCCAATCAAAAGTCCCATATGATAATGATATTGCATATTTCGATACATTTTCGTCCAGGCTTTTGTTTGTTCTGGTGTATCAATGTGTTCGAGCATATATGTTTTTTTAGGAGTGAGAACATAGTAAAAATAGTTAGTTATAAACGCCGAAGTGGTTGATATACAAACCATAGATATAGTGGAAAAGGTTTTATTCATAATCAGAGTATTATACAAAATAAATAAGACAGCAATAAGGAAACCTAAACCATATCCAGTATAATAAATTCGTGTTCGTTCATCAACAATTTCTTTGTAAATGGTTTGTAATTCATCCGGTAATTGTTTTTTATATTTCTTCATCGTATCATTGTTCGACATAGCATTTGTCATATAAATCATTCCAATAATAAAAACGATAGAAATCGCACAACTTATTCTACACGCCATTGTATAATATACGATATATTATACCATGATAAATTATTTAATCTATTTTTATTTTTTGAATAGGCTTTCTGCGTGTGTTTTTAACGCGCCGACGAAAAGTTTTATTATTTTGAATTCCTCTTAATAATCTCATTTGAGCGGCAGCTTTTTCCTTGGTAGCACATTTTGCGAAAACCTTTTTAGATTCCGGATTATATACTTTATAGCACGGTTTATTTCTAACCTTGCGTGTTTTGTATGGCATTATATACTATACCGATAAATTATTATTACTGGCTGGTTGAAGTGTATATATCACCTCCATATACTACTACTGATTGATGTCTACCGCTAGATGATACTGATATTGATTGCCAAGTTTGTATTGAAAGAATCGGTTCAGGCGACTCGGTCCATGTAACCCCAAAATCAGTTGAGGTAAACACATATCCATTTTTTTCTATTGCGGTCTGACATTTACCTACAGCTGATATTGAAACATCTTGCCATTCACGGTCACGAATATTATCATTCTCATTTTTAATCCAATTATTTCCAAAATCGGAAGACGTATAAATTTCACCGGTAACTTCAATAGCTGTCATATATCGTCCATCTGAAGACATATCACATCCTACCCAATTGTGGTCGTCAAATTCACTATTATTATCATTAATAATGGTTGTTGTAATCCACGAGGTGCCATAATCAGTAGATAAGTAAATAGCTTCGCAAACAATAAGTTGTCGTTTTCCATCAAATGACATAGAAATACCTGCGGTTGGAAATGATAAAATCGAGTTATATAAATCTCCATTAATATTATTATTCTTCGTCCAAGATGCGCCATAATCAGAAGATTGATATAAGCCATCACCTGATGATATAACTGCTTGATGTTGTCCGGTTAGACACATACGAACAAAGACCCTAGTGGTACCAAAATTGTATATTTTATTCCATGTAACACCATAATTATTCGACGTGTATATATCTACGCCATTTGCTGCGGTTTGGTATTGTCCGGTTAATGATATAGAAACATTATTAGTAGATGAAGCCCCAATATTATATTGTGGCGCCCACGTGACTCCATAATCACTAGATATATATATATCTCCATACTCTTCAATTGCGGTTTGATATTTACCAGTTGCTGAAATAGAAATAGATAACCAGTTTTTAACGTTAATCACTCCTTCCGAACGATTAACCCAATAAATTCCATAATCCTTACAAGAATGACCTTCATCTTCGTTTACTAATACAATAAGTATAGGAACCCGATAGGTCTGGGTAATATTTGTAACAGTTGAAGTTGTTTGTTTTGTAATGTTAGTTTGGGGTTCTGTGTAATTAATCAAATTATTAATCGATGATAAATTAGTAGGACCAACATTATTGATAGGCGTATATGGTTCTGGTTCTATATCTACTTTCATTGTTATAGTTATACCATCGGGCACATATATTAGATCACCTTCTATAAATCCATCGGAATGTCCAATATTACTATCAGTAGCGCGATTGTCAAACACATTAGTGATAGTTGCGTATTTTATATTATTAGTCACTCGACTAACTTTGAAATTACCGCTTAAATCAGTTACATACGTGCCATCTATATTAAAATCAAATTTATTAAATAGTTGAATTAATGCTTCCTCGTTAAAAATACCATTATTTATATTATAGTATACCTCTTCACCAGAAAACAAACTAGAGAAACCAAATGGTGCACCGAAATATTCTAATACAGTATAATTGAAGTCTTCATATAGTGTAGATAATTTTCCCATGGATATTATTTTATCGGAAGTTAAGTAATCTAATATATCATCAGCAGTGATAGTAACTTCATCTGTATAAAATACATTATTCGACGTATCAAAGTCAGAAAATATAATATTATTGCTTGTATCTTTTGTAATACCAATTTTGGAATTCATCCTACGAACAGAGTATTTAATTTGAAGTGCTTCAGTAACATCATATTGGTTCGAAATATTAGTATCGTTTATTTGAATCTCGGCAAAATCTTGTTGTATGGAAAATCCACCAGATGAATACATCGCATAATTATTACTAGGGTCTTCGGCCATTATATACATTATGAAAATAATTTTTATAGATTAGCCAAATGTAATACTAAAGAGGTTGTATATATTTTACTTAATAGTATTGGAGGAGGAACATTATCTGATGTATAGTCCAGGTCTTGAACTGGATTCGGTATTTTACTTAATAAATCGAATCGTATAGATATACCAGATGATAATGAAATCAGATCCCCTTCGATAAACCCATCTTCATACGTTTTATCTGTACGATTAAGAAAAGGATTATTCACATATAAATTACTTAATATGTCAGAAATTTTACTAATTGAAATCTGGCCTGATATGTCATATCCTCCATCATAATTTATCGTTGTAAAGATATTTACAAAGTCGTCTTTTGTAAACTCTGGTTCTTCGAGTATTATCTTACTTGTATCATTAAATAGAGAGACATTGTCTGCGTGTTCGTAATAATTAATTATATTACGTTTGAAATCACGATACACGCTACTGAATCCACCTACACTAATGACGTTGTCTGTTATAATATCGGGCAAAATGTCTTGATAGTTGAATGAAATGTCATCAATAGAGAACGCATTATTAGAACTATCAAATGAACTTTGAATAATAGTATTATTGCTAGCATCTTTGATTAACCCAATTT
>Ga0308007_10001197_pt1 | contig 11530 bp, 14 predicted proteins | sample Neamet71_FD_203152 | JGI IMG/M metagenome (GOLD analysis project Ga0308007, IMG submission 203152) | Marine microbial communities from water near the shore, Antarctic Ocean - #71 | ecosystem: Environmental > Aquatic > Marine > Unclassified | place: Southern Ocean | collected 2014-06-07
ATGAAACCGGAGACTATTCTGCAGGAAATTACATACGTAATCCAATAGGAACAAGTCACGCGCCTCATTCAGAACAAGGCTGCATACTATTCGTTAAACTCTGTTATTTCGATCCACAAGACACAAAACAATTTGTGGTCGACACCACTAAACAACAGTGGTTGCCGGGATTAGTAGCAGGTTTACAAGTAATGCCTTTACATGTTATCGGTACCGAACACACAGCATTAGTAAAATGGAGTGCAAACACTCAGTTTAACCCACACCAACATTGGGGCGGTGAAGAAATACTGGTATTACAAGGAGAGTTTTTTGATGAACATGGCAGTTACCCAGAGCAAACATGGATACGAAGCCCACATATGAGTAAACATACTCCTTTTGTTAAAGAGAAAGAAACTATCATCTTGGTGAAAACAGGGCATTTACAACATGTGGCCGGTACTTAGACGACGTTTTTAGTTTTGTTCTTAATGACCAATTTATTTAGAGACAATGGAGAAAATGATGATAAGACATATTCTACTCATTAAATTTAAAGACTCAGCTAAGCCATCACAAATAGACAAGCTCAGAGCACTGTTTGAATCTATGCCACATAAAGTGGAAGGGGTTGTTTCAGTAGAATGGGGCTTGAATGATAGCCCAGAGAATCACCATAAAGGTTATACGCATTCAGTTTTTATGACATTTTCTGATGAGAAAGGTCGTCAACATTATTTGCCGCATCCTGAGCATGAAGCACTAAAAGAAATATTTAGTCCTTTGCTAGAAGATATAGTGGTGTTTGATTATCAGATATAGTGTTAAGCAACGACCAAAGTGTTATGTGTTCGGCGAAAAATCGGGAATTGGATAAATGGAAATAGTGTCAATTAGCGAATATTCAAGTTCACTCTATATTACAGAGTTGAGAGATCTCCTTGAGGGCGAGTGGGGGGATTTTGCATCGTTTGAAACAGAAGAAGGGAATATAAGAACGCCACCTCCTCTTATTGCAATCGAAAACGAGACGCTTGTTGGTGGTTTAGTTTATTCTTTATGGCCTAACCCTGAAACAGAACATACAACTATTTGGGTAAATGGTTTAATTGTAAAACCAAATTGGCGCAGAAAAGGTATTGCCTCAACGTTAATACAAGGTGCAATGAATAATAAGCCCTTGCTATTCGTACTAACTGAGATTCCTCACCTTTATAGCAATATTGGTTGGCAGACTATATCTAAAAACTCTGAAGGTACTGTATTAAAATATCAAAGTTAATTATGACTCATAACAAAATCTATACGCTTTTTTAGTGAGGGTAATACGGCGATTTGCCACGAGTATTTTTCTTTCATTATTTATTGGTTATCTTAATGCGTAATATCAGTCTGTTAATTTTTATTTACTAATAGAAGCCTCTGCACGATGTAATGAGCGAAGCCAAGACAAGGCAAAAATGATCGAAAAGGCGCAGTTTATAGGTCATAAATGAGTGTTTTGAGTCTCATTTTTAACATCGCATTGGCAAGCGCAATAGTCGTGCAAAGGTCTCTAATAAAAATTAACAGAACATTCATAACTATTTTAGGAGGTGAAATATGATTAAGGGAAGTTGTTGTTGCGGAACGGTAAAATTTGAATTGTCATCCGACCCAAGTTTTCTCGCTATTTGCCATTGTAGTCGCTGTAGAAAGTTAGGAACCTCTGAATTTTTTATGGTTGAGAAGGATTCTTTTGAATGGGTTTCGGGAAAAGAACTTGTCGCTGAATACACGCCGGAAGAGCCTTTTAAGTATAAACGGTGTTTTTGCACAAAATGTGGCTCTAGTCTTGGTGAAATTTTATCGAAGGATGATAAATTTCCAATAGCGGCCAGCAGTCTTGATGACGATCCAAACATTAATGTGTGGTTTCATGAACATGTAGCATCAAAACCTTCGTGGCAATTAACACATGAAGGTGTGACGTTATTTGACGGTGATCCTCATCAGTAAATATCACAAAATAATTATTCATAAGTAATGAATAATTCAAAGGATTAAGAATTTATGATCGGATATATAACTATTGGTACAAATGATTTCGAACGTTCAGTTAAATTTTTTGATGAATTAATGGCCGTAATGGGTGAAAAGCGCCTTTGGGGGACGGACTCTATAGCTGCTTGGGGGTTAACAGGAAATGAGCCTTCTCTTTGTGTTACAAAACCATTCGATGAGTGCTCGGCAACCATTGGTAATGGCGTAATGATTGCTCTTAAGGTTAACTCTCGGAAAGAAGTTGATGCCGTTCATGCTAAGGCGATTGAACTGGGTGGTAAAGATGAAGGCGCCGCTGGGCCACGAGGAACTGGCGGTTTTTATGGTGGGTATTTTCGTGATTTAGATGGCAATAAATTTAATGCCTACATCCCAAAAGGTGCCTAGCAAAGCATTAGAGCTGATTATTTGCTTAATGTGAAACCGCTCTAAAAAGCAATAAATGGGAGCAGGTTTATTTTTGTTAATTAGTGGTAGTTTGTTGAGTTAACAAGTTACCACTTAAAAAAATACATCTGTCCTGTTTTTCTCCTGCCTAACTAAACTGTCTACCTAGACAAGGCGACTGATGTATTTAACGGTGAGAATAAAAAGATATTCTGTTTCTCTTGTGCGTTGGGAGTGCCCAAAGAAGAAACGCTTATTATCGTTCTTATTCATGGCCGCATCACTGTTAACCCGTTATCATGTGTCGCTATTAAGGTAGTTGTTACGCTGCCTTACCCAAAACTTTTAGGATTCTAATGAAAAAGACGTTTGCTCTATCCCATCCAAAAATCTCTTACCAGCGTTTAATCGAATCGGCTAAAAATGATGTGAAAAAACACATTAAAGCAGAGCGCAATAAAGCCTTGCCTGAAAACGCAGATTTTTGGGGGTTTAATTGCAAGTTTGGCCAAACCGAAAGCAATGCAAGAGTGATCCACGAAGGTGACATCAATAGCAATATTAGTACTGCACAAAGCCAACATTGGAAATCTTTTTATCTTGAGGTTGTGGCAACACCAAAGACTCGCGCCAAGCGTTCAGAAGCAGACGCTGAATAAGGCAAAGAACGTGCACAAGACGGCAATTGGTTCTTTTGGAATTGATTGCGCCATATTAGTGTGATTTAAGCGGCTGAACTGTGCTTATCGTCCAGTTGTACTAACGAGTCGTGGTGTTGCTGTAGTGCAAAGTTTAGAGAAATATAAAAAGGTTATGTAAGAGTGGTTTTTTTTAAAACGGTTTCACAAAGCCTAAAGGAAGCTTGTGAAGGCGATACCATTTTACTAGAGGGTGTGAGAAAAAGCTTAGGGATAAAGTAAATGGAATTACAAATAAGAACGCCTGTACTACATAATTTGCAGGCGATTAGGTAATGCTAGCCATCACTCCTTCCTCATTTATTCAATACTAAATCTCTCTTTCCATCAATATATGAGGCAGACCTGCCTTTATAAATATTTTACCGTCGGTGCTGAATCCATATTTTTCATAGAAGACCTGGTTTTCCGTTTGAGCATGTAAAAATACTTTTATAAGGCTCATTTCACGGGCGACTTGAATCGCTTTTCGCAGTAGTAAGGTGGCATAACCTTGGTGACGATAAGCGGGCAATACGGCTAGACGACCAATTTGCCCATTTTCCAGTAAGCGGCATACACCCGTTGGAACGGCGGTTGTGCCAAAGGCGACAAAATGAATGGCGTCTTGATCCAGTTCATCCCATTCGTCACGTTCATCTATTCTTTGTTCGAGGATGAATACTTGTTTACGTACAAAACTAAGTTGGGCATGGCTGCTGTCCCAATCGGTGGTGAGTACCTTCATGTGAGTATCCTTAATCGTCAGAGGGTTGTTGTGGTATTAGGCCTTGTTTGCTTATCAAAAAGCTTAGCATAGGTAGAATATCTTTGTGTTTATCAATGTCCATTCCACTAAAATCGAACTCGGATTGATCACATATGACTTGGATAAGTGACTCCAATTCAGCGGTCAGTTCAATGTGACTGCCATTGCAATAGAGAGACAGCTTTGCTTCTGTGTCGTCATTTTTTTCAATAATACTGTTTTTTATATGATTATGTTGAATGTGCTGGCGATAACAAATACGCGCATCGCCGGGGCGGAAAAAAAGCACGCCATCAATGGCCGCTTGCAGGTTTTGTTCGGTGTCTGCTTGATTTAGGTCGGCGTGGTATTCGGGGTATTTTACTTCGCTCATATGATTTGCGAGCCAATCTGCTAATAAGTCAGGTTTATTGATCAGCTTGTTCAATTCGGTTTGCAAATAGCTAATATCCGATGAATGGATTTCTGCATGGTGTGGTTCATCATTATCAGAGGGTGCGGCAAAACGTTGTTTGTCATCGACTACTTCACAAATCTTGTCGCTAATACCTCTTAAGGCATCTTGCATGCTGGGCGCTCTAAAGCCAATAGAATAGGTCATGCAGTCATTATCTAACGCACGGCCGTAATGAGCGAAGTTTGGCGGAATATAAAGAATGTCTCCGGTTTCTACTTCCCAGTCCATGTAGTCCATGGGCGTAAAGTTTTCTAATATATGTAATTCGGTATTAGCAAGGTGGGCGTCTTTATAGTTTGTTGGAGCGAGTACTTGCCAGTGTCGTTTGCCCGCAACTTGTACTAGGAAGACATCGTACTGATCGTAATGAGGGCCAACGCTGCCCCCCGTTGTCGCATAGCTTGCCATTACATCGTCTAAACGCCAACTAGGTAAAAAATGAAAGCGTTCTTTTAATGCTTGTATTTCAGGAATCCAGTGATCAACTGCTTGGACTAATAACGTCCATTCTTGCTCGGGTAAGTCCGCAAAATCTTCTTCGGTAAACGGGCCTTTAAGTGTGTGCCAAGGTAGCGTTTTATCGCTGTTTTCCACTTGTCCCTTTTCAATGACAATACGGGATTCGACTTCGTTCTCCATGGCCATACCAGCCAGTTCGTCGGCATCTAATGGCACATCAAAATCGGTTAATCCTGCGCGAATGAGTAGTGGCTTCTTTTGCCAATAGTCAGCAAGGAATGTACGTGCAGATAAACCGCCTAGAATGGAAAGAGGGATGTCTAATGAATTTATGTTGTCGCTCATTGCTCTGCCATATCCTGAATAGTATTGGTGAGTGCTAATAATGGAGGCGCACTTACTAAAAAAACAGCCGATCAAAGATCGGCTGTTGTTAACGCTTTAACTTATTGACGTTCATGCTTTATCTATATTGCTCAAACATATTAGCTTTTAATCGCTTTTGCTTGTTCAACTGCATTACCGATATAGCTGGCAGGCGTTAGCTTTTTAAGTTCCGCTTTTGCGGTTGCTGGCATATCGAGCGTATCAACAAAGGCTTCAATTGTTGCTTGGTCTATGGTGCGCCCACGAGTTAATTCTTTAAGTTTTTCATAAGGTGATTCAATACCGTAGCGACGCATCACGGTTTGTATTGGTTCGGCTAATACTTCCCACGCTGAATTTAGGTCAGCGTTAAGGCGAGGCGCATTTATTTCTAGTTTGCTAATGCCTTTTAAGCTGGCTTGGTAAGCAATTAAACTATGAGCTAAACCAACACCAAGGTTACGTAATACGGTTGAGTCGGTTAAGTCTCGCTGCCAACGAGAGATAGGTAGCTTAGCGCTTAAATGACCCATAATAGCGTTGGCAATACCGAGGTTACCTTCGGAGTTTTCAAAATCGATAGGGTTCACTTTGTGAGGCATGGTAGAAGAACCAATTTCACCGGCAATAGTTTTTTGTTTGAAGAAGCCCATGGAGATATAGCCCCAAACGTCACGGTCGAAATCTAATAAAATGGTATTGAAGCGACAAAGAGCATCAAACAATTCAGCAATATAATCATGCGGTTCTATTTGGGTTGTATAGGGATTCCAAGTAAGGCCAAGTGACGTCACAAAAGTTTGGGCATGAGTTTGCCAATCCACATCCGGATAAGCGCTTAGATGAGCGTTGTAGTTACCCACTGCGCCATTGATTTTGCCTAAAAATTCGACTGCTTCAATTTGTTTTAATTGACGTGCAAGGCGAGCGGCAACGTTAGCCATTTCTTTACCTACCGTCGAAGGGGATGCCGTTTGCCCGTGAGTACGAGACAACATAGGTTGTTCAGCGTGTTCAATGGCTAAGGCTTGAATGGCGGTTAATACAGTGTGAAGTTCTGGCAGGATCGCATCGTCTAACGCTTCTTTTAACATTAACGCGTGTGACAGGTTGTTGATGTCCTCAGAGGTACAAGCAAAGTGTACAAATTCAGATACAGCATTGAGCTCAGGTGAAACCGTCATCTTGTCTTTTATGAAATACTCTACGGCTTTTACATCATGATTAGTGGTGCGCTCAATGTCTTTGATTGCTTGGGCGTCTTCTTCGCTAAAGTTAGCGGCTAACTCATCCAATAGGTTGCTGGCGGTTGCGCTTAATGGCGGCACTTCTGTGATTTGAGGGTGTTTAGCAAGGGCTTGTAACCAACGTACTTCGACTAATACTCGCATTTTTAGTAAGCCATATTCGCTTACAGAACGTCCTAAAATACGAGTTTTGGAACCATAACGGCCATCGATAGGAGAAATAGCGTTTAAGCTGGTCAATTGCATGTTGAGAGAGCCTCGATTGTAATTTTATTGAATGAGTGATTAAGAGAGAGTCAAAATACCTTCGTCATAGAGAAGATAGTTGTAACCAAAATAAGGTTGGCAAGTATAAGCAAAACGAAGGTGAGAAGCTATTGGCAACGCTGATTTTGTCGTTGCCGTACACTATAAAAAAATAGATATATGTATAAAAGTACACGTATCTATAAAAACAAATATTGCTTCAAAATAAACGCAACTCTTTAGAATTGTTTATGAATTGAGCTGAGTTAAGGTTTGTAAAATACTTTTTCGTTTTAAGAGTAAATGCCAACGACGTCCACCTAGTTGTCTCCATAGCAGCGCAGCGCGAACACCCGCTAATAAGCAAGCTCTAACTTGATCAGACACTTGTGATTGCTGCAAGTATTGGCTATTGCCATGCACTTGAATGCGAAAGGTGAGCTTGCTTAATGTGTCCTGATAGACACCAGACATAGCGGCAAGCATATTTTGGTGCATCGTGTCTCCAAAATGATCTTTTTGTCTGAGTAATTGCTGAATGCGTTGGCCGATTGTTGATAGCATTTGTGTGTTTTTAGACAGCTTTGCTTCTAGGTGTAAAATGCTGAGTGCATATCTGAGTGTATTTGGGTCGATGTTTTTTCCTTGACCAGTATGGACTTTATCTATTGCACTTAGACACACTTGGCGGCCAAGAAATAAATTATGTTTCCAATTTTCATTGCCACCGTAAACGTCTTCAGGCTGATCAACGCTGATTTTTAGAATGCTGTCCATTAAAGGGGTAATATCATCAACAGAAACCTTGCCGTTTTTGGCGAGAGTAGAAACTAATTCGGCTGCCTGAAACAATGCAGATAACGCCATTGTTTGATTGGTTGTTTTAATACTCACGTTCAATCTATTACCTTATGTTACATACAATTAGGAGTTTATGTTGATGAATGGGCATCTGCTTTATTAAATGCCTTATTGATGATGCCACCACCGAGGCAGACTTCATCAAGATAAAAAACAACAGACTGTCCAGGGGTAACGGCTCGTTGTGGCTGTACAAACGCCACTTCAATGCTGCCGTCGTCTTGTTGATATACAGTACATTCTTGATCCGCTTGGCGATAACGACATTTTGCTTTGCATTCGAGTGGAAGAGTCGGCGTTTGATGCGCAACCCAATCCATATTACTGGCTATTAAATGGGTTTTGTAAAGCGGTGCATCGTTACTACTTTGAGTTACCAGCAATACGTTATTTTCTAAGTCTTTTTCGACAACGTACCATGGTTCATCAGAATAATTTGCAAGCCCACCAATACCTAAACCTTGTCGTTGACCTATAGTGTGGTACATCAAGCCAGAATGGCGGCCAATAGCATCGCCTTCCAATGTTTTGATATCACCTGGCTGCGCTGGTAAATACTGTTCAAGAAAGTCTTTAAAGCGGCGCTCACCAATAAAACAAATGCCGGTACTGTCTTTTTTATTGTGAGTAATTAAGTCGAACTCTTGAGCGAGTCGTCTTACTTCCGGCTTTTCTAACTCACCAACGGGAAAGAGAGTACGCTCAATTTCATGATGGCCAACCGCATGTAAAAAATAGCTTTGATCTTTGTTATTGTCTAAACCTTTTAATAACTGTGCTTTTTCACCATCAGGCATGTGTTCTCTGCCTTTTCGAACATAATGGCCCGTGGCGATAAAATCAGCGCCTAATACTAAAGCGTATTCTAAAAAAGCTTTGAACTTAATTTCTTTATTGCAGAGGATATCTGGGTTGGGTGTTCGCCCTGCTTTGTATTCTTCTAAGAAGTGTTCAAACACATTATCCCAATATTCGGCCGCAAAATTGGCTGTATGTAATGTGATGCCTAGCTTATCGCAAACGTGTTGAGCATCGGCTAAATCGTCTTTGGCTGTGCAATATTCGGTACCATCGTCTTCATCCCAATTTTTCATGAAGAGACCTTCAACCTGATAACCTTGTTGCAGCAAAATTAATGCAGAGACAGAGGAGTCAACACCTCCTGACATGCCAACAATGACTTTTGTGTTTTTGTTCTTATCAAAGGCGGGGGTTTGGATAGCCGTGTTCATTAAACGATGTGTACTCACAGATAGTCGTTAGTGTTAATTGTGGCAAGTGCAAAAAAATGAATAAGCGCGCGCCTATGGATAAAATTGCGATAATTGTAACCTATATCTAGAGAAGGTACGAATCCATTTAGTCGTCTGCATATAGGTATTGAAGGTATCGAGATGCCTTCAATACTATGCCTTATTTAATGCGTCCTATAGGTATTCATTACAAAATAAACTGAGTGGAAATTGAGTGCCATTTTTGAAATCTTCAATGCACTTTTTTACAAGTGGACTACGATGAGGGCATTCCATAATGGCTTCTTCCGATAGCCAGAATACTTCATCGATATCGGTATCTAATGTATTGCTTACTTGTTTTACAGGAGAGCAAAGAAAGCATACTCGATGATAGGTGTTGTCTTGGCCTTTGGGTGTAAATGGATAGAAACCAATGATGGCTTCTGGTTTAACAAGCCAACCGGTTTCTTCTTGGGTTTCTCTGACAATGGCGGCTTCTAACGTTTCACCATTTTCTGCATGACCTGCAGGTTGGTTAATAACTTGTTGATCGATAATTTTTTCTTTTACCATCAAAAATTTATTATTTTGTACGATGATGGCGGCGACGGTCAGGCGAGGCAGTTCGCCTCTTGTCTTTGGCTTGTTCAAAGTTGTGTAACTCCTTTTTTAAAATTTCTGATATATCTACTTTTTGCCATTCACCTTGAGCTAAGGCAGAAACAGAATAAGGGCCGATTTGAGTTCTAATTAAACGTAGAGTAGGAAAGCCTACAGCGGCTGTCATACGTCTAACTTGGCGGTTTTTACCTTCGCTAATAGTGAGTTCGATCCAGCTTGTGGTCAGTTGTTTTCGTTCTCGTATAGGCGGTATTCTGGGCCAAGGTTCTTCAATCGTTTTTAGTTGCGCTATTGCTGGTAGTGTAACGCCATCTTTTAATTCAACCCCTTGCCTAAGTAATGCTAAAGCGTGTTCTGTGATAGAACCTTCAACTTGTGCCCAATAAGTTTTCTGCATTTTATGTTGTGGGGAAGAAATAAGGTGTTGTAATGGACCGTGATCAGTGAGTAACAATAGTCCTTCAGAGTCGTAATCCAGACGACCTGCTGGATAAAATTTAGGCATAGCAATGAAATCATTTAGAGTTGATTTTTGATCCTCAGTTGTAAATTGACTCAGTACTTTAAACGGTTTATTGAATAATAAAATTGAAGGCATATAAACAAACACAAAAAAGAAAATAACCTTATGTCAAACCAATGATCGAGTCAAAAATTGTCGATAGAGGCAAGACATAAGATTACGGTTTATCTACGAAGCGCTGGCTATTGAGTGCTCAGGCTGATGGGGCGTTCGTTGTTCAACATTATGCATAGTCGTATTATCAGAGAGGGAGGAGTCGGTGCTTGCACTCGAGAGTTTGTTACTAGAATCCTCAGCAAGAACCGCTGTAATATCGACGGCGTGCATACCGTTCTTACCTGGCAATGTGTCAAAAGTGACTGATTGACCCGCTTTTAACGTCTTGTACCCATCGATATTGATTGACGAGTAGTGAGTAAATAAATCTTCGTTAAAACTATCTGACACAATAAACCCGTATCCCTTGGCATTATTGAACCACTTCACTGTTCCGTGATACATACTGTACTCCGTAAATTGCTAATCAGGAGGGGAATACCATTAATAGTATTGCCCCAATTAAATTAAAAATTGCTAATATAGGACGTCGATGTTCTATATTTATATCGTTCTATCAGTAGTAAGACATCTCCAAACAAAGTACGATGATTCTAGACAAATCTGATATGATTCAGACTAAAAATCGAAAATCATATATACCGCTTTTAGAGCACTCACACAAAGAGTAGAAGTAGATATAAGGTTTGTAAAACATTCATAAACAATTTTTATGTTGTTTTTACAAATCTCTACTTATACTTTAAATAAGTAATGATTAATAAGTAACGACTTCCCTTTTAATTTTTTGTAGCCCAGAGATGTAAATGATACTAAATCAACAAATTCGACTAACGTTAGAAGACGAACAAGGAGACACCAATATTATACTAGCTCCAGATAAAGCGGAGCTACAGCCACCCTCTATGTATCAGGTTGTGCTGCTTAACGATGATTTCACACCTATGGATTTTGTCGTGTTTATATTACAAAAGTTTTTTTCAATGGGTTCTGATAAAGCACAGCAAGTAATGTTAGAAATTCACACTAAAGGCAAGGGTGTATGTGGGGTATATCCATTTGATATTGCAGAAACCAAAGTCGCCGTTGTTCAACAGTTTGTAGAACAAAATGAACACCCCTTAATGTGCGATTTGCAACAAGTCGACTGATTTTTAGAGAGGGCATGACCATGTTAGATAAAGAATTAGAACAAACTTTAAATAGCGCATTTAAATTAGCCCGTGATAAACACCATGAGTTTATGACAGTTGAACATCTATTGTTGGCATTAATAGAAAATAATGCAGCGTCTGTTGTGCTCATTGCATGCGGTGTCAATTTAGAAACCCTAAAGCAAGAATTGCTAGAATTTGTTGATAGCACAACACCCCTTATTGCGACTGAAGACACAGATAGAGAAGTCCAGCCAACGCTTGGATTTCAGCGAGTGTTACAGCGCGCTGTGTTTCATGTGCAGTCATCAGGTAAACGCGAAGTGACTGGTGCTAATGTCTTAGTTGCCATCTTTAGTGAGCAAGAGAGTCAGGCTGTTTATTTATTAAAACGTCAAGGTGTTGCGCGCATTGATGTGGTGAATTTTGTTGCCCATGGCATTTCC
>Ga0308007_10001199_pt1 | contig 11514 bp, 12 predicted proteins | sample Neamet71_FD_203152 | JGI IMG/M metagenome (GOLD analysis project Ga0308007, IMG submission 203152) | Marine microbial communities from water near the shore, Antarctic Ocean - #71 | ecosystem: Environmental > Aquatic > Marine > Unclassified | place: Southern Ocean | collected 2014-06-07
TATAATATCATTGGAACCATTCCTTAAAATTTTCTCTGTTATCTGAGAGATATTTTGGAAGCATATTATCATCAATTTTTTTTAGTTCATATTCACTATTCCATTTATTATTTGCCTCTTGTCTAGCAAGATGGTTGTAAAAAACTTTTTTATTTATTATTTTTTTTTTAATATCATCTACTGTGAGTCCGCTTGCATCAAATTCATCGTGATGGCCAAAATTTTTCATTTTTTCAAATACTTCTTTTGGGGTGTTAACGTTGGTAAAATGCCACCCTCCATTATCTATAATTTGTAAATTAATATTTTTTAAACTCTTGAAATAAGTATCAAATCTCCAAAATGGATATTTTTTATTTTTGATCTGCTTTAACCATGAAAATGATTTTAGATATTTTTTTTTACATGCCTTTGAACCAAACCATGGAACGCGATCATACAAAAGGTTAAATTTATAATAAAAAAATAATTGTTTAAAAATTATGATATTTTTTTTGGTTTTTTTAAACAACTCTGAATTTAAATTTGGAATTTCATCGTTATCGCTTAAAATTATAAGATCATCCTCTGTGGCTCCGCTTATACCGCTAATCATGTGATTATAAGAAAGATCAATTCTTTTTAAACTATTAATTCTTTTTTCATTTTGTTTTATGTTTGGGCTATTAATAATTAGATCTTTTGGTTCCTTGTCTATTATTAAATAAATTATTTTATCTTTAAATTTTAAATAATTCTTTATGTCAAAATTTAATTTTTTTTTTTTCCCACTATGTGAATACAAAGATTCTACAACAATAAATTTATGAACAAATTCATTTAGCACATTGAACCTAACATCCATCATCATGTGCTCTGAGTAAAATGTCGTACAATCGTATATTTTCATATTTTTGGCCTATCTTGTAATATATTTTTTTTTAGAATTAAAATCTATTTTTAATTATATTTAAAATTTTATACTTTACAGCTATGGTAGTGGAGCGGTTCCATTAACAAAAGTTCCAGTTGTAAATAAACATAAATTTCTTTGAAATTATGCTAAAAAGATTATAAGGATATCTGTATGAACGAACTTACATCTTTAGCTATTTTAATACTTGGTGGACTGTTGCTAAGATATTCATTAACGCTTACAGGACAAACTTGGGCCAGATCGCATGCGCAAACAGTAGCTTTTATGATCCTTCCTTTGATAACCTATGTCATAACCAAAACAATAACCGGTAATATTGCTTTGTCTCTGGGTATGATTGGAGCTTTGTCGATAGTACGATTCAGGCACCCGGTAAAAAGTGCTTTAGAACTAATTATGTATTTTGACTTAATAACAATAGGAATAGCAACAAGTGTAAGAACGAAATGGGCTGTCCAACTTATTGTATGCACCGTAGCTATTATAGTAATCGTAAAAATAGTTCAAAAAGTATCTCAAAAGTATGGTGGAACTTTTTATAGCACGTCATTTAATGAAGGTATTGCACTTAATTCTGTGGAAATATTTGCAAAAGAAAAAATTGACTTAATAGAAAACAACAACAACCTAGTTAACTTATACAATGATAGCACTCAAAATGAGATTGTTTACAGATTAACATTTGAAAACAAAGATGAACTTAATACTTTTAGAAAAAAAATTGAAGGAACAAAAAATATTAATAAGATTGATATAAATTTTGTTTAAATACAATGAAAAAAAAAATTTTTATTTTTTTTTTTTTATTCTGCTTGCCGCAAATAGCATCAGCTACTAATTTAAAAAAATATTGTAATAGTGTAATTAATCAGATTGCTAATAAGGATATAAATAATTTAAAAATAGAAAATATTACAGTAAATGTCGATAAAAATAAAAAATGGACAAAAAATAGTTTAAAAATTTTAATTGGTAATTTTAGATGGATACCTAGAAAATACAAAAAGAGATTTGACGCAGACATTTCTGTTATTTTTGAAAATAATTTATTTTGTGATTTTAGAGGAAGTATTAGAAACAACGGCAATCAAAAAGATCATATTGCATTAAAAGATAATTCAATCATTCAAAGCATTGATGTTCATTTAAAAGATGGACATATTTATGGGATCACAAAATTCAAACTTTTGAGACCTAATACTAGAGGAAATTATAAGGATGAAGTTTTACTGACTGAAATATTAAGAGAGTTTAATTATCTTGCTCCGCGTACACACTTTATTAATGCAAAAATTAATGGCGTAAAATCAAAAATGTTATTTCAAGAAAAACCTGATAAATCCATGCTTAGCTATAACTCAAGAGCAAATGGTCCAATATTCGAAGGTGATGAAAGATTTATGTTTAGGCTTGTTGAAAATATACCAGACAATCAATTAAGCAATCTTTCTTTGGGTATGCTTCCTTTGTTGGAAAAAGGTGTCGATACAATGTTGAGCAGACAAATTAATTCGGAATGGAATCACGAAAATGTAGAAAACTTTAATATTGCTCATAACTCATTAACAAAATTAAATGCTTCGTATCTTCTCTACACTAATAAATATAAAAATAAAAAAGATGGACCTACTTTTTCTAATTATGGTTTAAGTAACAATTTATTGGGTTTAGGTAGTAAAAAAAATATTTTAAAACTTGATGTTTATAATCTCACAGTATTTGCGACAAACGGCTGGCACGGATTAGGTGTCAACAATAGAAAATTTTTTTGGAACTCGAAAGAAAGATATTTTGAACCAATAAATTCAGATACAAACGCAAATATTGAAGCAGAAACTACCGTGTTATCTTTGCCCTACAGCGATCAACTTGATTCAGCATTTGATGTATTGGACGAGATGTTGCGCGGTTTAGATATTAAAAAATTAAGTAATAAAATGTCTTTTAGAGGAATAGTTTTAAATGAGAAACAAACTAAAAAAAAAATTAACAAAATAAAAAAAAATCTCAATAAACTTAAGAAAATATACCTTGAGTCAGATCAAGAAATTGTTAAATACAATAGAACTAGTTTAGAGCAAGAAAAAATGTGGGACAATTACTATAAAGCTGTGAACATACTGGACCCAAGCATATATGTCGTGATAAAATCAAAAAAATTGGGTTTATTTCAACGGTGCGCTACAAGACCCTTTGTATGTGATAATTTCAAATTTAGTAAAGAACATTTAAATAGTTTAATTGAGGGTAGACTTTCTATAAAAAATATCGAATATCAATATTTAGGTGTAATGTAAAATTGTTAAATTTAATTAATATGCATGACTTTTAGAATAGAACAAAAATTATTAATTGACACTAATCAAATAATTGATTTTAAAAAGCACCTTGAGGGTAAAAAAATAAAAAAAATTTATCATCCTAGAAAAGTAAAAAGTCTTTACTTTGATAATCATAATTTTGAAATGTACAATGACTCAATAGAGGGTTTAACACCTAGGAAGAAAATACGTATAAGAAACTATCCTGAAACAAAAAATTTAAATTATTATCTTGAAATAAAGATATCAAGTGTTGAAGGGAGGTTTAAAACCAGCAAAATTATTAACAATGATCATCTTGATAATTTAAAAACAAAGGGCATTTTTGACGTTCAATATGGACTATGTAAACCATGTCTATATGTAATATATGACCGCGAATATTTCCAGAAAGATGATGTTAGAATATCGATAGACAATAATATAAATTATATGTCTTCTCATAAAAAGATCTTGCGAAGATCATTGGGATCAATAGTAGAAATAAAAACTAGCATTAGTAAAGATCTGGACAAATTAACTAGTGACTTTCCTTTCCAAAAAACAAGGTTCTCAAAATACTGTAATGCAGTTGAAAAAGTAATTACTCGTTAAAATGTTAAATTAACCCTTTTTATTAATCCTACATTTTTTAAGATTTATATTATAAATTATAATAACTTAATTATATGAAAAAAATAATATTATTAATATTTATATATCTATTTTCAAGCGCAATACTTCATGCTCTTGAGCTGAAAGGTAGCTTTTTCCAAGGAAACATGATCACGGGGAAAGCAAATCCTGGTACTAAAATTTTTATAGATAAAAAAAACATTAAAGTATCAGATAAGGGTTTTTTTGTCTTTGGTTTAAGTAAAAATAGAAAAAATGATATTGTAATTGAAGCTGTTCGGGACGGAACGTCAGAAAAGATTATAAAAAAGGTATTCAAGAAAAAATATATTATACAAAAAATTAATGGCCTGCCTAAAAATCAAGTTACACCACCAAAAGAAGTTTATGAAAGAATTAAGAAAGATAACAATCTTATCGCAAAAGCAAGAAGAGTAGATAGTAGTTTAACTTTTTTTACCAAAAAATTTGCAGTTCCATTGAAAAATTCAATTATTACTGGTGTTTATGGCAGTCAAAGAATTTTAAATGGAAAACCTAAATCACCACATTATGGATTAGATTTTGCAGCTAAAGAAGGAACGGATATAAAAGCTATGTTAGATGGTATTGTAACTCTATCAGAAAAAGACCTTTATTATACTGGTGGAACAATAATTTTTGACCATGGGCATGGAATAAGCACCCTTTACATGCATATGAAAGATGTCCAGGTAAAAAAAGGTGAGAAAATAAATCAAGGCGACATAATAGGAACTGTTGGCAAAACTGGCAGGTCAACTGGTGCCCATCTTGATGTTAGGTTAAATTGGTTTGATATAAAGCTTGATCCAATGAGTGTCTTAAAGCAAGAAATAAATAAGAATTAATAAAAAGTTTTAATATAAAAAATTGATAAATTTTTTTAATCTAATTTGAATTTACTTTTATAATCTTTCATTGACGATTTTTTTTGGTCTGACTTAAATAATATAAAATCTTCTATAACTAAAATATCTAAATCAGTTCCCATAAAACACCTAAAGGCATCTTCTACAGAACAAACTATTGGCTCTCCTCTTATGTTAAATGAAGTGTTTACTAAAATTGGACATTTAGTGATTTCATTGAATCTTTTTATTAACTTGTAATACTTAGAATTTGTTTCTTTGTGAACTGTTTGAATTCTAGCAGTATAATCAATATGAGTTACAGCTGGTATGTTTGATCTTTTTATATTTAGTTTTTCGATTCCAAATAAATTTTTTTGTTCATCTGTCATTGGAATTTGTATTTCTTTCTTTATTTTAGACACTAAAAGCATGTACGGACTTACATCATCCAACTCGAACCAATTAGCGGTTTCTTCATTTAAAATAGATGGTGCGAATGGCCTAAAACTTTCTCTAAATTTAACTTTAAGATTTAGTTCTTTTTGAATCTTTGTAGATCTTGGGTCGGCTAATATCGATCTTGCACCTAAGGCTCTTGGGCCAAATTCCATTCTACCTTGAAACCATCCAGCAGTTTTTTCTTCACTTAATTCTTTAGCTAAAATATTAATTATTTCTTCTTCATTGTATTTCTTAAAATTTGCATTAAATAATTTAAGCTCCTTTTCAATGGCATTATTCTCAAATTTAGGCCCCAAATAAGATCCCTTCATGTTATCGGCTGGGTTTACAAGTCTCTTGTTCTTAAGTTCATGGTGCCAATAAGCTAGGGCAGCTCCTAAAGATCCTCCAGCATCTCCCGCTGCAGGCTGAATCCAAATTTTATTAAATATTTTATTTTTTACAATTTTTCCATTCGCAACACAATTTAAAGCTACACCACCAGCCATACAGAGATTTTTTATTTTGTATTCTTCTGCAGCATTTTTAGTTAGTCTTATGACCACCTCTTCTATAACTGCTTGAATAGAGGCCGCTATATCCATATGAAACTGTGTTAACAAACCTTCCGATTTTCTAACGGGTTCGCCAAATAAATTATTGAATTTTTTATTAGTCATTGTTAAGCCAGTGGCATAATCAAAATAAGTCATATTTAATCTAAATGAACCATCATCTTTTAGATCGATTAAATTTTTTAAAATTAATTCTTTAAAAACAGGTTTTCCGTAAGGAGCTAAACCCATAACTTTATATTCTCCACTATTTACTTTAAATCCAGTGTAATAAGTGAATGCTGAATATAGGAGACCCAATGAATGTGGGAAATGTATTTCTTTAAGCATTGTAATCTCACTGCCCTTACCATGCGCAAGTGTAGTTGTTGCCCATTCACCTACTCCATCTAAGGTTAATATTAAGGCCTCTTCAAAGGGAGAGGGATAAAACGCACTCGCTGCGTGGCTATAATGATGTTCTGAAAATTTTATTTTTTTTATATCTTTAAAATTTTTATCTAGTTCCTGTAACAGATCAAATAAATATTTTTTTTGGAATAGTTTTTCTCTTAACCATACGGGCATCGCTAATGAAAAAGATTTGAATCCTTTGGGAGCAAAAGCTACATAAGTTTCAAGCAATCTTTCAAATTTTAAAAAAGGTTTTTCAAAAAAAACGATGTGATCAACCTTGTGTAATTCTAATTTTCCTTCTTGCAAAACATAGCTAATTGCATTCCGAGGAAATCTTTCGTCATGTTTCTTTCTTGAAAATCTTTCTTCTTGAGCGGCAGCTATAATTTCTCCATTTTGTATTAAGGCTGCTGCACTATCATGATAAAATGAGGATATTCCTAAAATATTAGTCACTAAAAAATTGTGTAAATAAATGGAGCAACTGCTGAACCTTGGCTGAGAACAATAAGTGCTCCAAACAAAGTCAGAACAATTATAATTGGCATTAACCAATATTTTTTTCTAATATTTAAAAATTCCCAAAATTCTTTTATAAAATCAATCATTAAAACTGTTTATCCATCGTAGTTATGTTTTTTTGTCTTTTTATCCAGTAAGAATTATTCTTTGAAAATTTGAGCATAAGTAGATCTTTACCTAAAATTCTTACAAAAAAACTTATTGGCGTTACAATGATAAAAAATACTAAAGCCATGACAATTGGGGCAATTAATTTTCCTAATAATTCACCAAGTTTTATCCAAATTTTATTTAAAGTCTTCAATAAACTGGGCTTGAAAAATACAATTATTAGGATAATGAATGAAAGTATTATTGACCAGATTTTTATTGGAGCGGCATTTAATAATGGCCACAAACCAATAATTAAAAAAAAACTAAAAAAGAGTAGTCCAAAGTTTTTTTCTGAAGAAGTTTTCATTATTTCTATTTACAGTAATAAAAAAAAAAATCAATCTATTTGTTTTCCATGATATTTTTCAATTTAAATAAAAATTTATTTAATTAAAAATTTTTTTTAATTAAATTATAAACGAATTGATGTCCTGCTTTTGATAAATGCACAGGGTCATGAGTTAAAAATAATTTTTTTGGGTCCTTGTGATTGCAAAATTCTTTAGAAAAATCATTAAATTTAATTTCTTTCTTAGTAAGAATTTTATTAATTTCTTCTTGGGGAAATAAATAATTTTTATTGCAATTTTTTTTTCTTGTTTGGAATTCGTAAGGTAAAATAATAAAGTGTAGTTTTTTATTTCTAGAAATTGAAAAATAATTTATTTCTGATATTGTTTTTTTTAAATTTTGAATTGCAGCGTTCTCCTTATAGATAGGTGCTATGTAATCAAAGTATCTTTTTTCTGGATCTGTTAGAACTGATTTTAAGTAAACATACAAGAATGACTTACCTCTTAAAACTATATTAACTTCTGTTAAGAAATTATTTTTTTTATAAAACTCTTTTCTTGTAATAACTCCTTTAGATTTAATAATATCATTTAGACAGAAAAAAATTAATACATCATCAAATTTAAGATTTTTTTCATAGATAGGTAGGGACTTATTGTAACTATCTAAAGTATTACCCGTAACAGATGCGTTATAAATATTTTTGTGTTTAAAGTTGTTTCTTATCAAACCTACAACTGTTTCTTCTTCAATTACACCAACGCCAAAGCTGACACTGTCTCCAACAATTAATATTGAGCCATTTTTCTTATTATAAGAATAGTTTTTTTTAGGAACCCTAAAGCCAAATCTATCTGTAAAAACTTTTTTTCCATAAGCTATAGATTCAATATTGCTGTTATGAGACTCAAAGTTTGATTCTGAATTGAATAAATTTTTTTCAAAACCCAATAGATTAACTGATGTAAATAGCCTTAAAAAAATTTCTAAAAAAATTAAGATTAATATTACTACTAATAGATTATAAAAAAAAATCTTTCTCAAAAATAGATTTTATGGTTTTTAATACAGAATTATTTAAGCAGCAACTTGCAAATTATGTTTTGATGCAATACCAGTTAAAAAATTCCAAAGATGTTTTGCAGTTGAGAGTGCAGCTACTTCCGCTTTTTCCTGTTCTTCTGTAGAAAGTAGGTCTAGTAATTTTTCGCATTCTTCCCTGTGATAGACATCAGCTTCCTTGTGCGCCTCAAAAAATTCAAGACCCTTCTTCGAGTTAACGCCATAATATTTTTTTAGTCCCTGAATTTTAGTTTCTGCAATTTCAGGAATCTGTCTTTCGTAAGTGTACAAAGAAGCAAGTCCTTCCGCATAAGAAGATCTGCCATTTTTAAAAAAGTTATCAATCATGTCTTTTGTAAATTGCTCAGTTTTAACTTCTTCTATTTTTTTTTCGTCAGCACCCATCGCTAATGCAAAATTTTTCCAGAGCGACGGATGATCAGCATTTTGATTTTCTTCGTCGTTTAAATTTTCTAAAAGAATTTTTCTTTTCTCAATATCTTCACATAGAGAATGTGTTGCGCTGATGTATCTAGGAAATGCTTTTACATGTTGGTAATACTGTTCGGCATAATCTTTAATTATTTCTCTTGTTAATTTTCCTTCATTCCAAGATTTGTAGAACGGGTGATTTAATAAATGATACTTATCTAATTTTTGATTTAATACTTTTGAAAACATTTAATCTCCTTGGTTGATTATAGCTTATTATATTAATACTAGAGTATTCAATTAAAATACGTACAACTATTAGGTGTATTTGTTAATAAGATTGTAAATTTCTTTAAAAAAAGCAAAATATAAATCTGATGAATGAAAATTTTTTTGAAAATAGAAAAGCTTTAATAGTACTGATCGCTGCAAGTTTAGTGGTGCTTGTTTCTATGGGCATAAGACAAACTTGGGGTTTATTTTATCAATTTTTTGACAGCGATTTAGGCATTAACAGAACTCAATTTGGATTAGCAATTGGCATTCAAATGCTTTTTTGGGGTATTACGGCACCTTTCTTCGGAATGGTTGCTGATAAATATGGTTCTAATAGAGCTGCATTTGTAGCCTTTTTATTTTATATTATTGGCTCTTACATTGTTTTAACTCAACCAGCTTCTAATTCTATTTTTCTAATGAGTATGGGTGTTATAATAGGTGCGGCACTGGGAGGGACCGCTGTATCAGTGCCTGTTGCGGCAGTAGGAAAATATTTCTCAGATAAAAATAGAACAATATCCGTAGGAATAGTGACTGGTTCTGCATCAATTGGTTTTTTTATTATGCCGTTATTTACAAAGTATTCTAATGATACGCATGGCTGGCAAGATACTATTCAATACTTTATATATTTTTTAATTTTTGCAGCTATTTGTTCTTTGTTTTTATTTAAGAAAGAATATGTAGATACAACAAATAATTCTTTTACAAAAAATCAAACAACTTCAAAAGCTTTAATCGAAGCATTTAAGCATAAGGGTTATATGCTTTTAGTTGCTGGTTTTTTCGTTTGTGGCTTTCAAATTACTTTAGTTGCTACGCATATTCCTGGATATATTGAGCAAAAAGGTTTGCCAGAATGGACGGCTGCTGCGATTTTAGCTTTGATTGGTTTTTTTAATATTTTTGGAACTGTAGGAATGGGATTTCTTGCTTCAAAATATAGCAAGAAAATTCTATTGAGCATTCTATATTTTTCTCGTGGTGTGATCCTTGTTTTATTTCTGTTTTTACCTTCGTCTATATTTACAGCACTAACATTTGGGGTTTTGTTTGGGGTATTGTGGCTGGCAACTATTCCTCCTACGAATGGTATAGTTGCCCAAATATTTGGTACAAAATATCTAGGAACATTATTTGGAATTGTGTTCTTTAGCCATCAAGTTGGCTCATTTTTAGGGGCATACTTAGGAGGATATTTTTTTGATACTTATGGTAGTTATGACTATGCTTGGTATTTATCTATACTGCTTTCAATATTTGCAGGTTTTGTTCATTTACCTATTGATGAAAAACCTGTTTTAAGAACAGCTTAAAGTATTTACTTAATGTTTTTTAGAGAACTTTTTAAATCAGCTATTAAATCTTTTGAATCTTCCAGTCCAACATGTATTCGTACTAAATATTCATTTTTTTCAAATTTATAAAAGTTTCTAATTTTAGATATGTCGTGATAAATAGCTAAACTCTCGAAGCCTCCCCAGCTATACCCTATGCCGAAGAGTTTTAATTTATTAACAAATTTTAAAACTGATGATTTACTTTTAGCTTTTATAACAATTGAAAAAAGTCCAGTAGCACCAGAATAATATTTTTTCCACATTCTATAATTTTTAGAACCTACTTTGTGTGGGTATAAAACTTCTTTAATTTTTTTTTGTTTTTTTAGAAAATTGACTATTTTAATAGTATTTTCATAATGAGCTTTAAGTCTTATATCTAAAGTTCTAATACCTCTTATGATTAAATATGCTTCATCAGCAGCCAGTCTACTTCCTAAAAGTTTATCACAAAATTTTACTTTATTATAAGTTTTTTTATTAACTGCGAGTGTGCCTCCCATGGCATCAGAGTGTCCAGAAAAATATTTAGTTGCAGAAGAAATAGATACGTCAAAACCAAGTGATAAAGGTTTAAAATATAATGGTGTGCCCCATGTATTATCCATTGCTGTAATAATATTATTTTTTTTACCTAGCTTAACAATCTCCTTAAGATCTTGAAATTCAAAAGTTATACTGCCTGGATTTTCTACAAAAATTAATTTTGTTTTTTTTGTAATCTTACTTTGCAAATCCTTAATATTATTAGGGTCATAGTATTTTGTAATAATATTATATTTAGGTAAAAGTTTTTCTGTTATCTCCCTAGTCGGATAATAAGCATTGTCGCCTACTAAAACCTCATCTCCAGATTGGCATAAGGCCATAAAAGCTAATGATACAGATCCAAAACCTGTGGAGTGTAAAAAGACATGATGGGCCTGTTCAAGTTCTTTAACGATCTTTTGCAGCTCAATGGTTGTTTGGCTCCCATATCTGCCATAAGCATAATGAGTGATTGGTTTGTCTTCTAAGATTTTTTTTTCATGGGATGCGAGCTCTTGCATCGATTTAAACAATATAGTTGACGCACGTACTACGGCCGGATTTGCAGAACGATTTATTTTGTTAAAAGAACTGTGTTTTAAAAGCGTACTTATGGACTTTTTCATAATTTAAGTATAATTAATCGGTAGTTTAAACATTATATAGATTTTTAACAACTAAGAGTATAAAAAAGGCTAAATTATGGGATATCCTAAGAAACATAGAGGCAGAAGAAAAATTGGCTCCAAAAAAAGAAGAGCTAGAAAA
>Ga0308007_10001201_pt1 | contig 11505 bp, 8 predicted proteins | sample Neamet71_FD_203152 | JGI IMG/M metagenome (GOLD analysis project Ga0308007, IMG submission 203152) | Marine microbial communities from water near the shore, Antarctic Ocean - #71 | ecosystem: Environmental > Aquatic > Marine > Unclassified | place: Southern Ocean | collected 2014-06-07
TGACTCACATATAAAATCTTTAGAAGCAGAAGCAGAAGCAGAAGCAGAAGCCGTAGCTTCTGCTTTGTTATTGTAGGTCAGGCTTTTCGAAAATTTTCTAGGTGAGCGCTGTGGTGAGTGTTATGAGTATTTTCACCACAGCTAATTCTGGGTACTATGTGAATCGCTACATTTTTACCTTCAGTTGACTCCACTGTTTGCTGACTCTACTAAAGGCTTTATGTTTCATGGGAAAAAACATTATCACGACTTTTTTTGCCAGCGCACGAGTGGTGCTTTTGCTTTCTATATTTAGTTGTTCAAGTAGTCTTACACGTGCTCAGCCTGCTGTGTTGACGGTGAATCATTATGTTGCCGGCGTCTCCAAAGCCCCTTCCATGCACGGCGAGATTGCCCAGCTTTATGTGAGGGAGCGAATGCAGGCTAATACCAAAGCCGGCGCTGGTGATGTTGTATTGTTTGTACATGGCGCTGGAACCCCCGCTGAAGTTGCTTTTGATGTGCCGTACGCGGGCTACAGCTGGATGGAGTTCCTCGCAGAGGAGGGGTTCGATACGTTCGCAATGGATACCACCGGGTATGGCAGATCCACTCGCCCCTATGTAATGAACGACCCTTGTAATATGAGTGTGACCCACCGCGATCAACTCATTCCAGAACTCGCCGAGTCTGGCTGTACCCCCAGCTATGGTTATGCGGCAACCACTATAGAGTCAGATTGGGATGACATAGACGCGGTGGTGAATTATGTGCGTGCGCTTCGCGGTGTTCGAAAAGTTCACATGGTGGCTTGGTCTTTAGGCGGGCCAAGAGCCGCTGGCTATGCAGCCTTGCATCCAGAAAAAGTAGATCGATTAGTCCTTTTGGCGCCAGCCTACGGTCGTAATCGGCCGTCAGCGGCACCTTCACAGCTGCCTGTGTCTGGCCCCGCTTTCAGCAAGCAATCAAGAAAAGATTTTGATAATAACTGGAATCGGCAAGTCGAGTGCGAGAATCAATACAGCGCTTTTGTAGCAAATGCAGTTTGGAGCGCTATGCTCGAATCAGACCCGGTCGGAGCAACTTGGGGGCCGGGCGTACGTCGAGCGCCTCGAACAACAGTCTGGGGTTGGGATAAAGATGTTGTCGGGGCAACCGGCCATCCAATGCTGTTAGTGGCACCGGCTCACGATAAGCAAGTACCGCCGGAGCGCGTTAGCGAGCTTTATGAAGATCTAGGTTCTAGCAGCAAAGTACTTCTGGATTTAGCGTGCTCTTCTCACAACGCCATGTGGGAAATGAACAAGCACATTTTATTTGATGCATCCGAGCAATGGCTACGCAGCGGAAATGTCGATGGTGAAAGTAACGGTGTGATTCGCAGAGGATATTAGCAAGTAAGGAATGGGTCTAGAGCGCCGCCTGGCATCGGCTCTATGGTGTGATGTGTCTCCCTTGTTTTGAGTGATTGACGAAGGTAGCACCGGTGCGGCTATGTGGACAGCGGGCCGAGCGCGAAACCCTTGTATTTCTCATGGCCCTCCAATTACACTGGGGTCGCCTGTTTTGATGCGTAGATTAAAAGAAGTTTGGAGCCCGGTCTTCATAGATTGAAACCGACCTGTTAAGTTTCTTACTAGGCCGAGCTCGACACTGAGGCGGTTGGGAATAACTAAAACAAAAACAAGGAATCCCGCGATGTTAATAAGCGTAAATACTAGCCGATGTCTTCGAACCCTAATCTTGCCTGTGACTAGTTTACTGATGCTCAGTTGTCAGCCAGAATCTTTTTCTACGCCTGTAGATGCAGGTCTGACGCAAGTTGAGACTTCCAGCCCGCAAGAGCAAGAGTTTCTCGGTTTGCCGCCCTCCCCCACTGATCCTTTTGTAATTAATACCTTCGAAGTGGACCAAGTAAAAGTCGTGCCAATTGTTACCGGGCTTGCCAACCCTTGGGGGATGGCTTTTCGTCAAAATGGTGACATTTTAATCACTGAGCGCTATACCGGCAAACTCCGTGTAGTTCGAGCAGGTAAGCTTTTGGCGGAAGACGTTAGCGGTGTCCCAGAAGTTTATTCCGATGTTTTTCGGGCCGGTTTAATGGCCGTGGCAGTGCACCCTGATGATGATCAAATTGTTTATCTGACCTACACAAAATCAATAATTCATGAAGATGAGCCTAACCAATCGGTGGCGTTAACCAGAGCGCGCTTGGTAGAAGATCGCCTCATCGATGTCGAGGAAATATTTGTTGCAAAGGGCGTCGATAGTGCAATTGCAGCATCGGCCTTGTTATTTACAGCGGATAAAAAGCTTCTAATGAGCGTGGGTGGAGCCTATGTTTTCGCGGCAACAGGCGAATACGCTCAAGATCCAGATGTTCATTATGGGAAGCTGCTGCGCTTAAATGACGATGGCAGCGCGGCCAATGATAATCCCTATTTTAGCAGTGGGGAATATTTGCCCGAGGTCTACTCACTCGGACATCGCAACCAACTAGGTCTTGCGGTTCATCCTGAGACCGGCGATCTATGGGCAAGTGAAAATGGGCCTCAGGGTGGCGATGAAGCAAATATTATTCAGCCAGGTGCAAACTACGGCTGGCCGCTGGTGTCGTTTAGTCGCCAGTACCGGGGAGACTGGGTTTCCCCGGCGCCATGGCGTGCCGAATTTGAATCCCCCACTGTGATGTGGTGGCCGTCAATAGCGCCTGCCGGTATTACTTTTTACGATGGCGAGCACTTTCCCAAGTGGCAGGGGAATTTGTTTGTTGCATCGCTGCTTGAAGGCAGAATTCCACATACGGGGCACTTGGAGCGTATTGTTTTTAATAGCCGTGGTGAAGAAATAAGAAGAGAGGGTCTGCTGCGTAATCTTCGTCATCGAATACGTGATGTCCAACAGGGCCCAGATGGCTATTTGTATGTTCTAACGGATGAGGTGGATGGCATGCTGCTGCGACTAGAGCCGACACCAAACTAACAGTGCAAAGCGCGTGGAATGCCAGACTAGATTAAGCGAAGCGTATAAGTAAATGAGAGAGTGCAGTCTTTGTTCGTCTTTTTCTTATTTCCTGTTCCTGCATCTCTAATTCATCCTGGCAGCTGTGGACGTCGTACTTTGCCATCCCCATTAACAAAATTCTGATCCAGGTCAGATCCGGCTTACTCGAAGCCTGTATCCTAGCGCCTGCCTGTTGACTGGTTGCCCCGAGCTAATAGATATTTCTGCTAGCTAGGCGCGGCCCCAAGAACCTGTCGCAATTAATTTCTTTAGTTATCGCCCAGAGAGCTTGCCAGCAAGACTAAAAACTCGCTGAAATTCGCAAATTCAGAAGAGCTTTTGCTTAATTGAGCCCCACCACCGTGGCCGATGGTGCCAGAGGCCTTTGATAAAATATACTCAACAGCGTTTGATCTAGATTGGATAAAGGTTTCAATTACGCGAAAATTATTCGCGGTAGAGGAGGCGCTTTGGCGCTGATAGACCAGATTGGTATTGCCCGCATTACCACCTTGAACATGGCAAAAAACGCAACGGCTGTTGATAATAGGCTGTTCAACATTCTGCTGGAAAAGAATCAAGGATTGGGCTCTAAGCTCGGCACTTGTTGGAACAACTGGATTAGGGCCAAAGTTGGTGAGTTGAAATAAGATTGGGTCGTTACTCGTTAGTGTTAAGTCCACAAAAAAATCGACACCATTGACAATCAAAGTTGGGATCTTTAAGACTGCACCTTCAAGGAAAGGCGCATTGGTCGGATCTCCTCCACTTGTTTCAGTTGCGGCAGCTAAACTAAACATTATCGGGTTGCTGCCTATTACTAAGTTCAAGTCTACCGAGTACTGTAAAGTGCCGACGACAACGACTGGCATTTTTAACACAGTGCCTTCAAGAGTTGCGCTTTGGGAAAAGGACGTTTCAATAAGAAATGTGGCGCACAAAAAAAGGACTAGTTTTGAAATTAAAGGGTGGCGAGCAATCATACGAATCTATTTCCGAGTTGGCTTAGTCGAGTTAAATCTGGACAATGTCTATAATAGCAAATTAAAAGCTTTTCTATAAGCTCCCAGTAAAGTTTGAGCTGACTGAAAAAAGCGCCAATATATCTCAAAAGGTGATGCCTCAAGCGGTATTTTTTAGTCGCGCTAACGCATAGAGCAACGCGCCCAAAACGATCCAAAAAATTATAATTCCCCACTCTTGGGGCCAAATTAGCGCAGAGGGGCTTCCCGGCAGATACAAAAATACTAGGCCGATTGAGAGAATTAGTGCAGCGATTCCGGTAGCAGACCCAAAGGGCGCTTTGTATGGGCGTTTTAATTCAGGCTCTCTTCGGCGTAGCACAAGGAAAGATACTGCTACAAAAATATAGGCAACCACTATGCCTAATCCTCCCGCATTGACTAACCAAACTAGTGCCGGGCGGCCAAAGAAGGGGCTGATGATAGAGAGAGCGCCAATCAGTAAAATGGCGTTGGCAGGTGTGCGATATTTGCTGTGGAGTTTTCCCAGCGATGCTGGCAACATGCCCGCATTGGCCAAGGCATAAACGGCGCGACTAGCACCAACTATTAGTGCGTTCCAGCTGGTGATGATTCCCGCTAGGCCAGTAAGCAGTAAGATGGTTTCACCTACTTCACCGTAAATCATGCCCATAGCTGTAGCAGTTGGCACCTCTGCTTCAAGCATGGCGCTGTCGGATGCTAGCAATCCGACTCCAAAAATAATCAGTGCATACCACACGATAGCCATAAGGACGGAAAGCACGAGGGCCGAGCCGATGTCTTTAAAGGGTAAGTCAATTTCTTCTGCGGCTTGGGGGATAATATCGAAGCCAACAAACATAAAAGGAACCATCACTAGCACTATTGCAATGCCACTAACGCCATCGACAAAAAGCGGCTCTATACTTGCGACTGATCCAGTGAGGCCTGAGCCCAAGAGAAAGACCGCTCCCACAACAAGAATGAGCACGACTACCGTAGTTTGAACAACAGCGACCGTCTTAACACCAAGTATGTTCATAGTCGTCATCATAACGGCGCCCGCTATCCCGGTAAGCACCCAGGTGAGGTACACATCCCAACCGGCGATAGTCCACAGATAAACCTTGTTTAGTCCGGGGACTAAGGAACTAGCTACCGTTGGTAAGGCTACTGCTTCAAAACCGATGACCGACATATAGCCCAAAATAATGGCCCATGTGCAGATGAAAGACGCTTTCGCGCCTAGAGCCCGATCGCTGTAAACATGTTCCCCGCCTGCAAAAGGCAGGGCCGAGGCCAGTTCAGCGTAAGTAAGTCCTACTAGTGTGATGGCGGCACCGCCGGCCAGAAACGCAGTGATCGCGCCCAAAGTGCCAGCAGAGGTTATCCACACGCCGGTAAGCACAACCCAGCTCCAGCCGATCATGGCGCCAAACGCGAGAGCTACAACATCGGCGCGCCCAAGAACGCGCAAAAAACTGGTTTGATTAGTAGAGTCATTCATTTGTATATACCAGCTTGCCATGGACAAAGGTTTGCTCTATCGAAACGTCCATGATTTGTTCTGGGTCAATAGTTAGCAAATCATCAGAAAGTACAATCATATCGGCGAATTTGCCTGGCTCTAAGGAGCCCTTGCTGTCCTCTTCGAAGTTTAAATAGGCGCCGAGTAGGGTGTAACCGCGGATAGCCTCAGTCATGGTGATGGCTTCGTCTGGGCCGTAAACAGCTCCTGTCATGCCCTTGCGGGTCACTGCAGCATATAAGCCAACTAAAGGACCGATAGGGAGGATGTCGCTTGAAATCGCTACAGTGATGCCATGATCCATTGGTGAGCGAATAGGGTTGTTGTGTTGCAAGCGCCAGCCGTCAAGGTTCTCCACATAGCGACCTTCAAGGGTATAGGTAAAATTAGGCTGTTGAGTAATATGAATAGCGTGTTCGGCCATCAATTCCATAGTCAGTTCAGGGGGCCGCATAGAAAAATGGTTGAGGTAGTGGCGGTGATCAACGCGAGGGTTTCGCTCTAGGGTATCGGCTAGTGTGTTCACCACCAATACAATGGCGGCATCACCGATTGCGTGAATTCCCATTTGCCAGCCGGCGTCATGGATTTCATTCAACAAAGCCACCAGCTCTGACTCAGGCATATTCAAATAACCACGGTATTCACCCTGATCGACATACGGCTCCAATGTATAAGCGGCTGGCCCGGTAAAGCCGCCATCAGCAAACACTTTTATAGGGCCAATCTTGAGCATGTCGGTGCCACCCCCAACACGATCCTTTAGGTTGTTAATAGCAGCGGGGTCGCTCCATTGAAACTGAATAGCCGCCCTCGGAAGGGGTAGCTCTGGGTTGTCATACAACTCCTCAAACATCAGATATTCATCGGGCTTTTTCGACGCGTCGGTAATGCTGGTGATGCCCTTTTTAAGCAAGGCGTTCAAGTTTATTTCCAAACTTGAGATAATCTCTTCATAAGTGGAATCTGGAACCAGTTTACCAACGATTTCCTGGCGCTCTCGAATAATGCCATTGAGCTCACCATCCTCTCCTCGCTCAATAATCCCCCCTTCCGGCTGCTCAGTCTCAAGGCTGATTTGTGCTAGCTGCAGTGCTAGCGTATTAACCACTGCGCTGTGACCGCCAGCCCGTGTAAAAGTCACTGGATTAAGTGGCGCGGCTAAATCTAAATCACTTTTAAGAGGACGACGTCCTTCGTTCAATTCATCCTCCGACCAGCCATAGCCTGTGATCCACTCCCCTTCACCTATCTCTTTAACTTTTGCGCGGATAAGGTCCTGAATTTCAGCAATAGAAGTTACCTCTGATAATTCAATATAGCGCTGAGGCCGGCCCCGTATATGGGTGTGAGAATCGATAAAACCCGGCATCAAGGTTTTGCCATCAAGGTTTATTGTATTGTCACTTTGATAGTTCTCCAGTAACGCCGCTGTGCCTGTTTCAACGATCAGGCCAGCATCGACTATGACAGTGCTGTGAATGGAGAATTTATTATCAACGGTGAGAACCTTGCCGTTGGTGAGGATTAGATCTACGGTTTTTACAGGAGAGCCCTGGCTTGAGCTGGGCTGTGTAGGTCTGGCAGCTTGATCGCATGCACCGAGAAAGAAGGAGGCACATAAGAGCAGGACAATTCTGTTTTTCGAAAACGATTGAGCTAATGTCAGGTTTAGAGGGTGAGTTGTCATTCTTGGCTCCATTTATTATTTTTTTTTGCAGCGGGTCCCCAGTAATCGATTTGCAAACTGCGTTTTAGCGAAGGGTTAATAGGCCCTGTGCGTTTGCGTAAATCAGTGCTTCATCTAATGCGGTGCTAAACAGGCCCATCATTTCGTCGATCTGTAACTCGGTGATAATAAGGGGTGGACAGAAAGCGATGCAGTTGCCGCCAACGGCCCTGATTAACAAGCCATGGTCTTGGCAGGTTTGCTTCAGAAGTGCACCGATACTGGCGTCTGCAAATGGTGTCCGGGTTTTCTTGTCTGCGACCAGCTCAATGGCGCCGATCAGTCCTTTGCCGCGAACATGGCCGACTAAGGGGTGATCTGCAAACTCGTGTAGACGAGACTGCATGTAAGCACCAACAATAGCCGCGTGTTCGAAAAGCTTGTCACGCTGATAAATCTCAATGGTTTTTAAGGCGGCAGCGCAGGCAGTGGGATGGCCTGTGTAGGTATAGCCATGACCAAAGACCCCTACTTGTGCGCTGGGTTCGCGCATAGCCTCATACATAAAGCCAGGAATGATGGCTGCGCTAATGGGGATATAAGCAGATGACAGCTGCTTAGCTAGGCTCATTAGCTGCGGCTTGGCATTCATTGTGGTCGAACCAAAGTCATTGCCAGTGCGGCCAAAGCCGCAAATAACTTCATCGGCCCAAAACAAAATATCGTGGCGTTCCAATATTTCCTGTATGGCTGGGAAATAGCTGTCAGGGGGGACAATAACACCGGCTGCGCCGCCTACGGGTTCCGCTACAAAGGCGGCGATGGTATCGCTGCCTTCCTGTTCAATCATTGCTTCTAAGTCGCTGGCCAGACGAGCCACGAATCCCTCTTCTGTCTCGTTATCTTGCTGGCCGTGGTAATAAGAAGGGGTCGCAGCTCTTAATATGCCGAGCGCATCGACAGGAATATCGAAGTGAGTGTGCATGGCCGGCAGGCCAGTAAGGGCTGCGGAGGCCATAGTGACTCCATGATAAGAGCGCTCAAGGCTGATGACTTTTTTCTTCTTCGGTTTGCCAATGACATTGAAATAGTAATGCAACATCTTGAGCTGGGAATCATTTGCCTCACTGCCTGAATTGGCAAAAAATACCTTAGCGTCAGAGATAGGAACCATTTCAGCAAGCTTATCTGCTAGGTCAATGCCCATTTGATGGGTTCGCCCGCCGAACATATGGCTGTATGGAAGAGTTTTGAGTTGCGCGGTAATGGCGTCGATTAACTCATCGTTGCCGTAGCCTAGAGCCGAACACCAAAGACCTGCAAGGCCCTCCAGATAGCGCTTGCCCTTGTCGTCGAAGACATAAATACCTTCGCCGCGCACAACATTTAGGTGGTCGGAGTGTTTGAGATTAGTGGTTGGGTGAATAAGTGCTGACATCCCTTGAGCTTAATCCACTGGGCTGGGTATTTCTAGTGCGTTGTTTGTTGCGGACCGAGTCTTTATTTGGGTGTTGATTAAGCTCATCGATAGCTGGCTGATGGTGAGTTTTTAATGAATGCCTTGATGAGCTTTTCGAAAACACAGCAGCGATACGCTTGCATAGTTAGCGACCAGCTTCTAATGTGACCGTCGCCGAGCCGAGCTGCCTTGCATTGTATACTCACCCCTAAAGACACTGACCTTATTGGTCTCTGGGTGCGGAATTTGGCTAATTGTGAGGCTAAAACGTAAAACGGCTATCAAGGATAGTGATGGTCAGCTAGAACTTGAGAAAGAGTGCAGCTTTTCAGTTGCCGAGGTCGGCGGCTATTCATTCAACTGCAAAAGGCGAAGAGAAAGTCATGTTTATTAAATTTGAAAGTAATGGGTCAGCCCCCTTCATCATGCAAAGCGCGATCGCACAGCAGCTTGTGTCAATGATGGGCCAGGGAACAGAAACAGATGGGTCGATTAGCGGTCAAGCTATTTTAGATGCAATTTCCACGCTTGAAAAAGCGTTGGCGCAACAGTTAGAAGCTGAAGTGTCGGCGTCAAATGAAGTGAGAAAGGGAGCCTTGCCTCAAGATGAGGAAATTGAGCCGCCGCTGCCCCTGAATGCGCGTGCCGTTCCGCTTATGAGAATGCTACAAAGTGCCAAGGCAGTTGATAGTTTTGTGATGTGGCGACTAGAGTAAAAGTCAATTTAGGTCTGCGCTTTGTATTCTTTTACCTTACCTTCCGTTAGCTGTAGCTCAGCCGAAATTTACTCCAATCACTAATCGTTCAGCGCTATGCTCCTGGCCCCGATTGCTTGAGTAGGATTGGACTTAAGCTGCTAATAACCAAAGGCTTAAGGATTTAACTCTAAAAAGGATAGAATTTTAGCTTCAAATTTTGCCTTTGGGGTATAGCCAGAATGAGAATGGCAGCTGTTGTCATCTCGATCGACCAAAATTGTTGTTGGAAAGCCAATTAAGGGTCTATAAAAACCCTTCATATCGTCGCGTCCATCGCCGATGAAAAGAGGGTAATCCAATTTCATTTCTTCGACATACAGCGTCAGCGGGGTGATTGATATGCCTTGAATTGCCATTCCTTGTTTTTCGTAGCGATAAAACAGTTCTAAAAATCAGGGCACTTCAATTATGCAAGGGTCGCATCATGTGACCTAGAAATCCGGCAATACCAGCTTACCTTGGTGATCACTTTGCCGAGCTTCATTACCGTGAATAAGCGGTGTCTTTTAGCCCAGTCTAAGTTCGGGGTTGAATAGGCAGGTATTGGCCTGTTTGCCAAGGTTGAGCGCAAGCAGTTATTACCGCTTGTTCGAGTGGACTTCCTAATCTCAAGCTTTTACTCTATTGCTATAACAATGAGAAAACAAAGGATAGTTCCATGACGATTACCCGCAGGCCTAAAATCACTAGTCGCTACACTAAATTAATTGCCGGTGCTATTTATTGCCTTGTTGGCGGCGTTAGCTTTGGCCAAGGCTTGCCTGGAACTGAAAATGGTGAATGGCGCTATTTGGGCGGCGATGCTGGCCATACTCGCTCCTCGTCTCTAGATCAAATAAATCGCAGTAATTTCGCCGATCTGGAACAGGCTTGGATATGGCGCGGCGATAATTTTGGCTCGAGTTTAGACTTCTTCTCTCGCTCGACCCCTATTTATGTTGATGGTGTACTTTATACGGTGGCCACCCCGCGTCGGCAGGTTGTGGCTATTGATCCGGAGACAGGGGAAAACCTTTGGACTTTCCGCGAGCCGGAAACTATTCGCCATCAGCGCTCGCCACGCCAGGCCTACGGAAAAGGTGTTGCCTATGCTGAAGTGAATGGTCGAGGTGTTATCTATGTCACCAGCCCTGGCTTTTTCCTGTGGGCGCTTGATGCCAAGACAGGGCGTCCTTTAGAGAATTGGGGGTCTGAATTTCCTGTTGGTCAGTTTCCTGAAACCGGCGTGATAGATCTGATTCCAAAGCTGGTCGAAGACTGGGGTCCGTGGCAGGACTATGTGGTAGCAGGAGGTCAGTACGATCCCGATTATGGTATCCCGCGCGAGCTTGGCATGGTCACCGCGTCGGCACCGCCTATTGTCGTGAATGGTGTGGTTGTTGTCCTTGTTGGTCATCAGCCTAGCTACGGTCAAACCCGAATTGAGAATGTGCCGGGGGATATCATGGGATTTGACGCTGAAACTGGGGAATTCCTTTGGAAATTCCATTCCATCCCGAGGCCAGGAGAGGTTGGGCATGAGACTTGGCTCAATGATGCGTGGCGTTTTTCAGGCGATATTTCTACTTGGGCTCCGGCGTCAGCAGACCCAGAACTTGGGCTTGTGTACATGGTGACTAATGCATCAACGGTGCAGGCATACTCAGGCCATCGGCCGGGGAACAATCTATTTGGCGGCAGCGTATTGGCGCTGGATGTAAAAACCGGCGAGCGCAGGTGGCACTATCAAATACATCGCAGCGATCAATGGAACTATGACCTGCCGACTCCGCCGATGCTAATGGATTTGACTGTGGACGGTCAGAAGATTCCCGCTCTTATTCAAAATACCAAGCAGGGTTTAGTCTTTGCGTTTAACCGCGAAACCGGAGAGCCTATTTGGCCAATTGAAGAACGTTCGGTTATGCAGACAGAAGTCCCAGGAAACTGGACCGCTGCTACTCAGCCCTATCCAACATGGCCGCAACCTGTCGATCCAATTGTTATCGACGGATTGACGGAAGAGTTTGTGATCGACTATACGCCAGAATTAAAACAGAAGGCCCTAGCATTACTTGAAGACTTTCGTATCGGTGGTTTGTATGTTCCCGCGTTGCCTAGAAATCACGGCAATGATTTCACTAACA
>Ga0308007_10001205_pt1 | contig 11486 bp, 12 predicted proteins | sample Neamet71_FD_203152 | JGI IMG/M metagenome (GOLD analysis project Ga0308007, IMG submission 203152) | Marine microbial communities from water near the shore, Antarctic Ocean - #71 | ecosystem: Environmental > Aquatic > Marine > Unclassified | place: Southern Ocean | collected 2014-06-07
GAAAGGAACATTTAGTGCCTTCCTGGATGTGAATAAAATCAGAACATATGATCATTTTTATCATGCTCCAATATGCGAAGATGATCCGGGCAAGGAATCATATGATTTTAATACTGATATAAAGTCTCCTTTTAGACTCATACCTGGAGCATTCCCAGAAGAAGACGTGAATGTTATTTACCAAGAAGAATTAGATAAAGATTCACACGATCTAAGAAATCCATATTATTTTTATGGTAATCCGAAATATATTCAAAATAAAATGCTATATGATGATGATATTCAAGATATGTTTCTCAAAATTAAATTAGAGAAACCTTTACATCATGAAGACGATAGACATTTAGTTCATGATCATCAATACGAAGGGACACACGATTAACGACTATTATATAATTTTGGTATTAATTCTTCATAGTGTTCTAATTTCTTTGTTTTTTCTCTTACTTCTACTGATAATTCTTTGAGTTTGTATCTACCTTCATGTAATAAATCTTCGTAAGTAGATATTGTTTCAGATAATTCATGTTTCTGAAGTTCAACTTCTTTGACTCTCTCAATCAGTTTTTCAATGATTGATTGTTGATAGTGAATAGTTTCTGTTAATTCTAGCGTTGTCTTCGGTGATTCTTCTATTAATTCATCTGATGTATCCTCTGATATAAAAAAACGAGATTCATAGATGACTACACCTTCTTTATTCCGCTTACAAATAGGAACTCTTATTTCAAGACCATTATTCTGCAAGATCAAGATATCATTACAACGATTTACAAACTTGCCTCCCTTAGAAAAAACTTCCTCTTCATTCATCATTGTAACATACTGAATATGACAATCTTTTAAAAAATCATATGGCATCTCAACCTCGGCATATCCGACCAGAGCTTCTCTGATAAGAGTTAAATCTTTAATCATACTAATTTAAACTTATAGTATATTATAAGTTTAAATGTATGAACCCTTACAAAACCTATTGGCTATTTATGGCGATAAAAAGAAAGTTTTATTACACTATTTACCCCATGAAACAACTAAAAAATTAGATAATCATGAATATGTCTTGGATTTAGAATCATTATTCTTGAATGATAAGTTAATTCTGATCAAGAAATCAACAGGTAAAATAGATAAATATGGAGTAATCACTAAAATTACTGCTGAAAGAATAACAATTAAAAACAATAACAATATTTCTTTGGCAAAAGATGATTATTACATCTTCCGATATCTAAAGAAAAATAAATCAAAAAAAGATAATCGTATCTTCTATGAAGAACTTTTAAAGAGTTTGGGTTAGCAAGTATCATTTTCTAAACTATATGTTTCTTCACCTGATAACTTACTTACTTTATTACAAATAAAACCTAAAGGATTTTTTACGTTTTCATATACATTGTCTATAAAATCTATATGTGAACTCATTTTTTTACAATTCGGTCGGATATCATTTTGCAAGAGTTCGAGAATCGTCACTAATTTTAAATCTATTTCATTCATTCTAGATTCTATATCGGAGAGTTTTTTTTCAACTTCTGGATCCATATATCTTTGTTTTGATATAAATATAAACCGAACAAACTCACTATCACTGAAAATAAAATCGCTAATCCACCCCACAATCCTTTACCAACTTTTTGATAATATAATTTCAATTTAGGGAATATATTGATCTTATAAATAGCAATATCAGCTAAATATCCTATTACAAACGTAATCAATAAATAAACGAATATTTCATTGTTCATGTGACTATCAGGTAAATATTTATCATATATCATTTTAAATATAGTCATTATGATTCCTACAATAATGATTACAGTTAGACTCGCATAGAGAGCAGCTTTGAATACAGATTTATTTGCGAAATAAGGTTTGAGAGTGTTTAATAATTGAATATCTTGATTCGTTAAGAGATTCAGAACTATATCAGAAAAGAAACCTACCAAAAAATTAAATACTAAGAAAAGTATTTCATTCATTTATAGTAGATTATAGATTAATAATAAACCACCGAAAGTCGTTACGTTTGATAAGAAAGGTATCAGTTGTTCCGTTGGTGGATGATAGAGGAAGGTAACAACAATCAAAAATAATAAGAAAATTCCAATAGTATATTTAACTATCTCTTTCGGTATATTTCCTCCCCAAAAATAATATAAGATTATTAGAGAACCAATTATCTCCAAAAGTATAACACCTATCATTCCTAATTCATTGATAGGAGAAGGTAAATGTGTTTTTGTTTTTAAACCTTTTGTTTTCTTTGAAAATCCTAATATTTTCATAATACCAGAGTAAATAAACATGATGAAAAATAATAATACTGCTACTTTTGGAATGGTTGGTTTCAAATTCATCTATATTTAAGAAATAGATAATATTAATTATAAAATGGATCTTGATGATTTTGAGATAAGAAATCCCAAGTGTTTCTTAGTAACAATTGGTATTGTTATCGTTGTAGAGATAATAGTATTATTTTCTATCTAGAATATCCATCATTCTAAATTTAATTTTATTTGATTTTTCTTTCTCAATCAGAATCTTAATTTTTTGATTATATCCTTCGGGTAAAAGATAATCGCCATAATATGATTTGAATACATTATATAAACATTGAACACACTTATATTTTTCTTCATCTTCTGATGAGGATAATACCAGAATAAAGTTTTCTAGAATAGGATGTATCTTCCCTGTAACTATCTTTTTCTTTTCTAACTCCGTGATTAAGATTGAATGACCTATTAATTTGTCCAATCGTTTATTTCTCTCACACATGATTAAATATTCTGTTGTCGCGGTTAATTTCATTTCATTGATATTCTGATAAAGTTTATCAGATAATTTCTCTATCATAGTATTGATATCGGGATTATTCGGATAGAGATAATCAATTAACTCAATGTAAAGCGGTATATATGGGCAATGTACAACACATTTTTCTAGGATGCTCTCAATAATCATTTCCCTAAGATAATCCTTATTGAGCAATTTTGTTTTAATCTTTTCTCTGATCGTTAAAATATTCTTATCAGTGAGTTTGTTTAGCAAACTCGTAATTTCTTTAATAGACGAAGAATCCGAATCAGTGTTCTGATTCTTAAATTTCTTTTTGCCATGCTTCTTATTCATTTCTAATCTGAAATATTTCTTATTTAACTGAATGGAATCAATGAATTTTTTGAGATCATTTAGGTCATCATTCTCGCGATTGTAATCGTCGCAATCTGATAAAAATTTATCAGATTGAAATAATTCATTAATTGTTCCTTCTGAGTAATAAATCATATCTAAGATAATATAATCTATAGTCTTTATATAGATTAAAAATATGGTTGTTTTATCCGCGTCTGAATTTGAAAGTCATGAAGAAAAAAAATCCGTCCAAGGATTGAATCAAATTACAGACCAAATAAACCGAATATCATCTTCATCATTTGGTCACACATCTGTTTCTCCGACAGTTGAGACCGCGTTACAGAATGATGAATTCATTGGATACCTTGAAATTGATGGTCAAGTAGTTGCAGCAGGTTTCGCGAAAGATGATACATATAATACAGAAAATAAGTGCCGAACAATCTTGTTACACACCTTTTCTACTCACGAAGATTACAGAGGAAGAGGATTATGCAAAAAGATTGTAGGTGAATTCATTAAAAAATTTAGTAAAAACTGTATCCTTTATCTAACTGTGAGAACTGAGATTGATAATGTAAATGAGTCTGCGATCAAATGCTATGAAAAGAATGGATTCATCATGTTACCTTCGGTTTATCGCGACCATTATGATGGAAAGAATTCTGCGATGGTTAGAATGCCTACCCTCAATAAGAGTCGGAAAACATCCAAGAAATCTAAAAAAAGAGGCAAAAAGAAATGATTCTCTGAGAATAATTTTCTAATCCTATTATATAATGCCGAAGGGACCGAAGAAATCATTGAGTAAGCGACTAAACCGAGGTAAAGCCGTATCTAGTACTGCTCAAGCGTTTGGGAGCGCAGTAGCGCCGCATTTATCTTCGGCGATGTCTTCTTTACAACAGAAGACGGGTGATGCCGCGAAATACATGTATGAAAATTTACCAGAACAAGGTGCTACAATGGATGAATTATTTTACTACTCACCTTTACTAATTGATATGAAGACAATGTTTAAACGGACCGATATAAATGTTACTCTGTCGGATAAAGTCTTTTATGATGGTATGGGAGAGTTTCTCGCGTTACATAATCAGGGTCCGGGTTCAGATTTGATTGGTTCCGAAGAAATAACAATGGTTAGAAATACGTTAAGAGGGACTTTATTTCATTCTAGATTACCGGATGAATGTCGTATTCTGGTCGCATCTTCTAAATCAGTCACTAAAACAATGATGGTGAAATTTTTAGAAGCATTTTTCGCCGAATTTATCATGTCGGACGGCGTTAATGCTGCCTCAAGAGCACCCATGTCCATGGGTCCTCCTGGGAGTGGATTCGCTCAAGTCAAAGAACAAAAACGATTGGAGAAGCTGGTAAAGGAGATGAGAACTTTAGAACAAAAGGCCGATACAACTTCTCAAGCTCTCCATGTATCTACATTAGAAAGAGATATCAATCGTTATACAATGGAGTTGAATGATGTCTTGAAGAAGATATATGATCATATTTCTCATGAATCCGAAGATCAAGATGTCGTAACAACGGTAATGGATAAATACAACAAACTGACTGTTGGTCATCTGAAAGCAGGACATGATGTGCATAATTATTTTGGTTCCGATGATATGGACGTCGCTCAGAAAAAGAAGAGATCTAAGAGAAAGAAAAGATCAAAGAAGAGAAAGCAATAAATTTGATATAAAGTATTATCTCTTAATTAAATTAACTATGAGTCCCCTTAAAAATTTCGTAAACATTTCATTGACCTTGGGTTTAATGACAGGTTTATCTTACGGTTCATATCAGTTTTGTAACTGGTATGGATGTAATGGCTTAATGTCATTCCTCCGTTCCGACCTTATTTGTAACGCATGCGTTGACGCAGCATATCATCTGAAGAATTATCAGATTTCACTTTATGGTTCGGCATTCACCCTGATTTCATACAAATTATCATCTCTGATTAGTAAAGCCACGGCACCAACTGATACGTATATCTTTGAAGATTATGACTTAGGGAGAAATTCTCCACGTAGTTTAAAACCAAAAAAAATTAAATAGAACTTAATAAATGACGATTCTTTATCCTGATCTAAAGAATTACATTCGTTGATTAAGTTAGAATTTCATTTTCATGCTATAGTTGATTTTGATTTTAATTATTAATTAATTCTTAAAATTTTTTATTTACACATATATATATATATGGGTGACACTGAAAGCATCGCCGAGATAATGGAAAATTTATCTGGCAGTTTTACACGTGAATCATATTATGCATCAGTCTTAGGCTGGACATATTCCAAGGAATTCGCTGAAGAGTCTACACAAATTGCTTATGGTGAAAATGGGTTGTTAAATCCCAATATTACAGAAGATCAATTCGTCGAATTAATAGGGCAGATGGGAATGGATCAAAGTCACGCATATAGTACTAAAGATATTTTGGATTTACTTAGTGGAAATATATTAATTTCACCCGAAATTAGAAAGGAATATGAAAGTCTATTAGATATGTACTATATGACTATTTTAAACTATTTTCTGGGATGCCGCGATTTAGAGAGAGAAGAAGGTGGATTAATCTATGCCTTGAGATTACAGGAGGGATATGAAACTCCCATTAAGGACTATTGGGCCGGTTGTGGGTATGATGTTGACGATGCGGGGACTTGTGACCCCGCGACGCGAGAGGATATAATAGAAATACAACGATTTGTTTATACTTTCTTAATAGAAGAAGATGAAGCGGCGTGGCGCGAAGCACTTGAAAAACCCTGGCCAACGGAGGGAAATGGTGGAGAATATTCCGAAGATGATGTGGCCGCCCAGGAACGACGAAAAAGAATGGAGACAAGAATAAAGCTAATTGGACAAAAACTGGACTCGGAACCATTGAAATGCACTGGTCCAGAAAGCGTTCCACCAAACCTTGGCCTTCGTCCGGACGATGATGATTGGTCGGGGCAGAGACTGGACGTTGAAGATGAAAAATCTGAACCGGATCAGGCTGTTAAACCGGTTGCTGGAAAACTGGCTACAACGGACGAGAGACGACAAGTAGTAATGGATACAGATAGATGCCAAAATATAGAAAAAATCCTCGAAGCAAGATCAGAATTAAGAAAGCCCCTGAATAAGGTGGCTAATGAACAAGCGATCGCCATCGCCCAGAAACATGGCGACCCAGGAATATCACTGGGCGAGGACCAAGAAAGATTAATTGATGTGAATATTAAAATGACAAAAGTTTTAGAACATTCCGGAGTGGCGCAATTAATGGAAGACTTTCAAAGTAAGTTTTTTTCATCTCATGGAGATGAACAATCCAGTGAATTAGATAGGGCGTTAGAAGTTGGAGAAGAAGTTGGAGATAAACAAGGTTTATTAGATAGGGCGTTAGAAGTTGGAGAAGAAGTTGGAGATAAACAAGGTTTATTAGATAGGGCGTTAGAAGTTGGAGAGGGGGGGGGAGTAGTAATAGAGGCCACCAGTAAGCATACGGGACCCGGGGGAACTATAAGTTCCAAAAATGGCGGAGGAGCAAAATCGAGAAGAAAAACCAAGAAAAAATCAAGGAGAAAAACCAAGAAAAAAACGAGAAAAACACGGAGGAAATCCAGAAATAAAATCAGGAAGAAATATAAAAACAGAAAAACACAGAAAGGTGTTTATAGCAGAATTAAATTATCAGGGGGAGCACAACGGCGCTGCGGGGCTTGCGAACGAGGCCATTGTCTTAAGCATAGACGGGGATTACCGGCGCAACCGGCCGCTAATGCGAGGCGAGACGGAAACACAGGGTGTCTGTTTCTCTCGGTAATTCTACAGACTGTTGGAAGAATTGCAGGATGGATCTGCCGGGGAGTGCTCGGCCTACTGGGGTGGATAATCTCCGGGGCGAGGTCGCTGGTCTCCTGGGCGAGGGGTCGGGAAACAGGGGGGGATGTAAATTTAGACGGGTCCGTAGAAGTCCACGGGTCCGTAGAAGTGGAGCCTCCTTCTCCGGCTCCGGCTCCAGAACCGGAGAAAAGAGACATTCTTTCCGAACCCATCAACATCAGACGTCGCCCCCACCCTCCCATAAAAGACAAGTCTCTAAAGCTGACCCTGGACTTAGAAACCCAGCTACCTCATCAATGGCTGCTGCCAGAACCCCCAGGCAGCACCGTAATTTTGGATGAATACCGCGCGAGCGCGGAGGAGTTGCAGGCCTACTACCGAACGGACGGCGCAAGTTTAATGGTTCCCGAAAAACATGTGAGGTACATTTATGATGATGACCCTGAGAAATTAGCATATTGGGAAACATTATTAAATGTAACTTACCATGATCATCCACAAGGCGATTGTGTGTTTCCCAAACGTATTCCAGATCCGGATGGGCGCCGCCGTGGACGCGGAATAAAAGTATTAGGAGTAGAAATGATAGAGAACGCACCGCAATGGAGACAATTCCAAGAAAGACAGGCTAAACTCCTAGAAGACGTGCAACAATACAAAGAAAGCAAGCAAGCATACGATCAGGGAGGAAGTCATCATCCGCCGTCGCCTGAAGTGTTCCAGCGAATGAGAAATGATGCAGGCAAGTCAGTCGAAGTGCGGGTGACCGTTGATTTTGAAACGATACCGGAAATAGCGGCGGAGGTCAACCGCCGCCGCCAGATTTTTGATTCTCAATACCTCACCAGTTGCCTTTCAACAAAGAGCGCAGATCCTGGGTTCATGACGACGGATGATATAAATTCTATTAATATGGTTGATGTTTGGCATGGTTGTGATCCTCTTAACATTGCTTCTATTAAGTATGACGGGTTTAGCACGAAACATGCGCGCGACACGGGGTTATATGGACCGGGAGCATATTTTGCACCACAAGCTTGTAAAGCTCTGCAATATTGCGAGCATATCGGAAATACTGGTATTCCCGGTTGCGCGAGTGACGCGCATACGCGAGTGCGGGAGAAAAACTGTCCTCTGGCAGTCCTGGACCAAAGGGAAAAGTGGATAGATCACTGCAGAGAACGCACTCATTTATATAAGGTAGGGGATGCGGTGTTATACCGCCGCGGTAGATCTGGCAAGTACCAGTCTGCCAGGATTCACGAAGTGGGGGTGGAGGGGCCGCCGCGGGCCAAAACATACATCTATTTTATAAAATTCACTGCCTGGCAAAAAACAAAGACATTTCTTTCTCAAACGCCTGGTCAAACGGGCAGTGTACGCGCTCATCATGGTGAATTGTGGCCGGACATCCGAATTTATTGTATCACCCATTCTAGTGTAATAATGGGCGCTACCATCCCGACAGCTGAGGGTCTCAGCGGTCTTGGGGCGCGGGGTTCGATTATAGAGCCGCACCAGTGTCTGACGGCAAAGACTCGCGACAAGTCCCGTAAAAATCTAACTTATAATTCCATTATGGCTATAGGTGGTGCGACGACCGGCGGCGGGGGAAATAGACAAGTACACCACGAATTTGTGTCAATGTTGCCAGAAAAGTTCACATATGTCTCACATGTCATTTGGTTTACCATTAATTAAATTAAATAACTTAAATAACTTAAATTCATTCTAAAATCAATTTTCACTAAGACACAAAATGAGTTAAAAAGTCTAATTAAAATTAAATAGAACTTAATAAATGACAATTCTTTATCCTGATCTAAAGAATTTTATCCAGAATGATCCCTTATCCGATTGGTTTGAAATTATCAATCATAAATATAATTGCTATGAAAAGAAAGACCCCTCCTCTTTTGAACTTGAATTAAGAGAAAAGAAACAGAAATATAAGGATGATTTTTTTATCTTTCTAAAGAATTACTATCATCATTATTTTGGGATTCATCTGAATCACGAAGATCTAAAGACCAGATTAGATAAGAAAACAAAAGGTATCTTTATTCAGTGTGAATTATATCATGAAAAATATGATATCATATTAAGACCTGATTTAATCATTCACAGAGATGTATTCAAAGAAATATTTAGTGAAGTCATTGTTGAAGACTTACCTGAATATATCGTATCGGATATCTTATATCAAACCGTTCACTTTAATTCTGAAAAGACAGACTTGCTCAATGATTTGAACTTATATTATTACAAGTGTAAGATTTATCTCTGTAATCAGATAATTAATCCTTACTCAGATATAGGATATTTGTTTGCTAAGGAATACCGACATAAGGACAATAGGTTGATTAAGAAAGAGTCTATCGGTAAATTTATCTTTACATCTGACATGAAACTTAAGATTAAGGAAGGTTTGGCATGGTTAGATAATTTAAATCATTATCATGACGATTGGTTAATTTATCCGAAACCCACGATCAAAGAACTATATCCAAATATGAATATTAAAATTGGTCCGTGGGTCAAAGAAAAACAAAGACTAGCCGAAGAAATCAAAGAAATAACCCTTGTATGGAATATCTCCTATCATAAGAGATGTCTATTACATGATAAAGGTATCACGACATGGTCAGATCCTATTTTACTTCGTAATATTTATCCCTATAAAATTAGAGATTCAGGTAGAGAACTCATTCAAGAAAAGATGATAACTATTAATTCCCAAACTGAGTTAAAAATTTCTCCACGAAAGATTAAAAACCGAGATTTTATTCATCATATCAAAGATAAGAAAGATTCTATTATTTTAGATATTGAAAGTGTTTTGAAACTAGACGAACGAGAAAGTTATTTCACGGATGAAATCAATGATAAGAATCCTAAAATTTGTATTATCGGAACCATTTTGAATCACAATGATGTTTTCAAAGATTTCACAATTAAATATCTTGATGAAGAAGAAGAAAAGAAAATCATTCAGCATTGGTTATCTTACTTGAAGAAATCATTGAAAACTGATAAAATAAAGGTATATCATTGGGCTCCTGCCGAAAGAATATACGTTGATTACATGATGAAAAAATATCCAGATTTAGAGTATCCCTCCTTTGAATTCATTGATCTACTCAAATATTTCAAAGAAGAACCTATTACGATTCAAGGATGTTTCGGATATGGATTAAAAGAAATCGTTAAAATGTTATATTCTCATCAGCTGATAAATAATCAATGGCAAGATGATACAGATGGATTAGAAGCAATGGTTCAGATCATGAAAACATCAGCAGACGCTTCTCAGAAGAAGATTCCGATCAAGAGATATACCGACATAAAAAAGATAGTTTATTATAATTACATGGATTGCAAGGTCATTGTTGATATCTTAGAGATGCTAGAAAGAATGGTCTAGATGCGAGTAATAGTGACACTGAAAACCATCTCCTGATGGCGTAGATACCAGTGGTCGTCCCAACCATACCATTTTTGATTGCCCATAAGTCCCCCTACATTAAAGATCCACATCTCATCATCATCATCGAAGTCGGGGGAGCTGGTGAAGGACCATCCATCATCGCAATGTGGTAGATCATGAACAATATATCCATTTCCACCTTGTTGCTTGTAAATAGGATAATTATATTTGTCTCTTCTTATTTCTTGATAGATCCCACTCAGATAGGCTTTCTTCAGTCCCTTAATCTCTACATTAATCATATTTTTGGGACATTCACCCTGTATCTTGCTACTTGATGATAAGATTGGAATAATCACTTCCTGACTAATCGGTGGTCTTACAGAATGAGAACGACACATAGGACAATCCTTACACTTCTTTTTACATTCTCTGCAAAGAGGGTGATTCACTTTTCCACAAGTGACAACGTTATCTGAACAATCATCTATCTCTTCCATACAGACGGAGCATTCAATTACTGGTCCTTTCTTTTTCTTCTTGAAGTTTTCCTTGCGATGATGCTTCATCATCTGCTTCTCCTTCTTCTTAGAAATACCCGACTGAGACTTTTTGCCGCCCTTGCTCTTCAGGACCATTTTACCCTGTATGATTACTCTTTAGTGAAGGAATTAAGAAAGAGTAATCAAATTTTACTTGAGGTTCCCCCGGAGCAGACGATATCTTCTTCATGTCACCTGTGTGGAACATTGAAATGATATCTGATTTTATTATAAGATATGGTTTTAAATCTAATTGATAGATATATATGTATCCCAAACAGGCATTATCATTACTATGTTATTTTGTTGTTTGCGCTGTTCTCATTTTTATGTATGGTAATTATCGGTGCGAAAATCCAGATTTCAAAGATCCACTGCAAACAAAACTGGGTATAGGGGATTTAGATGGATGGTCGTTATCTCATTTATTATTCTTCATGTTTATTGGGTATCATTTTAAGGGGAAATATTTAATTGCTGCGTTTTTAATAGGCGTCTTATGGGAACTGTTTGAACATTATTAT
>Ga0308007_10001206_pt1 | contig 11483 bp, 14 predicted proteins | sample Neamet71_FD_203152 | JGI IMG/M metagenome (GOLD analysis project Ga0308007, IMG submission 203152) | Marine microbial communities from water near the shore, Antarctic Ocean - #71 | ecosystem: Environmental > Aquatic > Marine > Unclassified | place: Southern Ocean | collected 2014-06-07
GCACGCTTCATTAATAATGAGAAAACCACAGTCGAAATTGAATGGTTGAATGATGCTAAAGATACTGTAATTGAGATTACAGAGTTTGAAGAAGATAATCTGGTATGGGTGGATCTATTAACTCACACTACTTTAGATGATATTCATGAAAACACTATAAAGTGGATGAGAGAGCAGCGTGCAGTATTTGAAGAGGTTGTTAGTCGTATAGCACAACTTGATAATATTAATGATGATGTAAAGAAAATACCAGCATTGGTATCATCATTATTTGATAATATAGATAATGATGATGATATATTCGCTTTAAAGTTAGCTCTGTTTGAGATAAAGGGAATTAGAGAATCAAAAAATACTAATATGAAGACACAGCTAAGAAAAAGCACCAACAAGTTTGATGTATTAAGAAATGCCTTTGATATTATAGAAGAAAAAGTAATTGAACCTACAAAGAAAGGAAGTAAGGCGTCCACCAGCCAGACCACCCCTTCTCCATAATATGATGCATCTGTCCTAAGGTACATACGTTGTAGTCTATATCCTGTTTGTCCATATCAATCTTTGGACAAACAGGATCATATGTTTGATATTCTATTTCACGATAATAAAACTCATCACTTCCCTTAGCATACTTTTCTAAATAGTATGTGTCATCAGCTTTAAACTTATCCCATATATGAGACACATCGCCTGTCCAAGAAACAATGGTAGAGTTAAGTGGTGTATGAGCTTCTTCTCTCCACCACGTATCATTCAATAATGTAAACTCCTTTCTAACAAGGTTAGGTAACTTACCACTAATAACTATATCCAAATCGAAGTATAAATTCTCACCGTCTCTAAACTTATCAAACATCTGAAGTTTATTGTACCAGTTACCGTATAGGTCTTCTGTAACAACTTCGAAGCTATCGTACTCTATACCAGAATATGTATCAATCATATGCTTTAGATTATCGACGTGCCATTGGTTAAACTTGTTTCCAAACAAACAACATATTATTCTCATTTCCAATGATCCTCAATCCAAGGGGCAGTGTGTTCGTGTATTGTTTTACCTGGCCCAGTAAAATGCACTGCCTTAACGTTTTCATTTACTTCATCTAAAATCATATAATCGGTATCAAACTTATTGCAATATATTTTATTCAATTCAATATTTTCTAGATAATCGTTGTTATACCTACCCATCCATTCACTTGGTGTTTTAACTATAACAGAATTATGTTTTATGATTTTATCACTCACGTAATTTTGTTCACCATAATATCTAAAATGAACGAATCCTCGTGTATAATAATAATTCTGCCAGAAGTCGGGGTTCTTAATAAACTCATCCCATACGAATTTTAGACTACCTGATTTGAATTTATAAAATCCACCATTAGTATCTAGCAACGATTCCCACCATACACCATACGTAACTAATTCATTATCCTGTACTGGGTGGCCTATTAAATCGTCAACATTGTTCGTTATAACTTGGTCTATGTCCATAATTATAATTTCATCGCCAGGCTGTTGACCAGCAAAGTTGGGACTAAAGAACTTTAACTTATGCCAGTGCTTTACAACATCACTATGATGATTATATGGTAGTACTATATCAGCCTCAACGTTAGGGTCATCGCTTATACAAACAGATTGAAATGGAATGCTACTGTTTCTTCTTATACTATTGAATAATTTCCCAACGTAATCTGGGGTATATAAATCACCAAAGAATACAGTACATATTTTAAGCATCAAGTCTTCTCCACACACAATTGAAATCTTTACATATTGCGTGGGCTATCTTTACCGTTGCTGGCACGCAACCTTGTTTATCGAAGAAATAATGCCATTCATCATCGAACCATTGAACACTAACATCATTCACTTTCACTTTATATGAAAAAATGGTTTCATTATCGTATCTAAACATATCGATTATATTTTGAGGATATATGCCACTATCATCAAATCTCAGGTCAGTCATTAGATCTATCGTACGTCTAAACCTACCAAAGAAATCTAACTTAATAACATCTTCTTTACTGGCACCTATGATACCAGTATTGATAACATCATTTTTTGGATGGAAATTACCATCAATAAGCATAGCCTGACAATTGTAATATTTTGCTGTTGGGCTTCTGATGCTATGATTGACTTCTACATTATGGACCACATCATCGTTATTTTGTAGCACACAAATACCTTTTGATAGATCCCATACATCAAAGAAATTATCAGTTGTTAAGGGAATAGCATCAAAATCTAGATACAGAATTTCATCATATTCTTTTGCTAGTTCATTGAGTATGTGTATCTTATAGAAGTTGATTACTTCATAGCCTGTGAACTCAGGGAAGTCTTTAGCAAAATTCTTTTCGAATACTTTATACTGTTCATCATATTCAAACATCTTAAATGGTACATCAATGCTATCAGCGTAATCCTTTTTACACGAAACTAATCTATCATAATGTTCTTTAAAGGCATCTACCGTGATACTAGCCTTTTCTGTAGAATCGTTTATGTTAGTAGATTCACCATAATGTTCAGCTACTGGTATGTCAACGTAAATACTATATATTATTCTTTTCATAATTTGCCTATGAGGGTAAATCTACTACCCCGCTCATCTTGTATTTCATCTTCAATTAACACTTTTGCATTAGGTGGCAATTGTGCTTTAAATTCTTCTATAGTACTAACACAATTATTATGAGTAGGTATATCAAACATGTCATTAGATTGAAATGCAAAATAAGCTGGTGTAACTCTCTCCCACCAAGGGTTCTTATATAGTTCCCCCCGGCTCTCATTCATTACACCCCATTCTTTCATTGGTGGCATATGTTCACATGACGTGTTAATAAATAATGTACAGTTAGAAAATGTATCCCTGAACTTCTCAAACACATTACCTGTTATATAATCTATTTTATCTCGCCCTTTAAACAAATCATATTTAGCAGTATGAATAACCTTAGGATCTTCATCGATCATCGTTATCTTCTTAACATCATCATATAATGCTGGTACCAATATACTACCAAACCATGAACCGAATATAACTACTTCAGATTCCTCATCCAATATACCTAAGCTATTAATGTGATTAATTAAATTAAGCTTAGACTTGAACTGATTAGGACTAAATGAATCTAAGAGGCCATCATTATTTCGTATCTCTTTCATGATGTTTTGTAGTAGTTCCATGTCAATCATTTTCTTACCACATAATCATTAATAACTAATATATCTAAACCCGACTTCTTAAATGTCCTGAGAGCGTGTCTAGGCTCTTCAACAATAGGCTCGTGCTTGTTGAAGCTGGTGTTTAATAACATAGGTACACCAGTTATCTTGTAAAACTCATTAATAAGATCCCAAAACTTACTGTTAAATTCCCTATTAACCGTTTGGATCCTAGCAGTATTATCTATATGAGTTACACCTGGTATCTTATCAGACTTCACTTGTACTATCCTCGACATGAAAGGACTCACTTGATTAGTATCAAAGTATTCCGTATAATGCTCTTCCATTACTGAAGGAGCAAAAGGCCTAAAATCTTCTCTGCCCTTTATAGTATGATTGATTATATTCTTAATTTCTGGATTACGGGGGTCTGCAAGTATAGATCTATTTCCAAGTGCACGATTGCCACTCTCTGATTTACCTTGGAACCAACCTACTATTTTACCATCAGCTATTGATTGAGCTATCTCCTTTATATCAAGATGCTCATCACCTTCAAAATCGTATTCCAATCCAGCAAATGTTTCTGATATATGCTTGTTACTATTCAATACATAGTCAGCATGTTGATACACTCCGATAGATTGTCCTTCATCGCCAATAGCCGGTGGTACAAATACATTAGTATAATGCTTTGTAAATGCTTCGTTCATATAGCCATTATAAGATACTCCGCCAGCAATACAAAGATTGTTGCTTGTTTTTAGAGGATAAACAAATTCCTTTATTTTATCCATAGTGAACTGCTGTAATGTATAAGCTAGATCCTCTATCCCATATCTTTCTAAATCAATATGGCTAAACTTCTCTTGTTTCTTCTCTGTTATATCTCCCGCACATATCATATTGAAAACTTCATAATAATAATCACTAAATTTTCCATATGCTACAAGACCCATAAGTTTACCTGCACCTAATGTACCAAATCCTGTTAAATTTGACATATGATTCCATAACCATCCAATTGGTAAATCATCTGATAAGTCAATCAAATTTTGATCTTTATCGAAGAATACACAGCGATACTTTGAACCAATACCATCAATAGCTAGAATATCAGACTCCTCATACCCAGAGTTCATGAATGCATAGGTCGCATGAGATTGATGATGATCTATAAAGTATATACCATCCTGATAATAATTATCAAATAGTTTAGTTGGTTCGTAGTCGAATATTGCATCATGTCCCTTTAATATTGTATTAAGTAATTCTTCTTTTGATTTTCTTATGCCACCAAATGTGTACGTGAATGCTAAGACACCATCGTCAGGTTTTTTGAAATAATCTTCTGTAAACTCATCATTAAGTCTATAATCTGATGGGTTCAATATATCTGACTGGTGGGCATACGCCTCTGCTTTATATGGAAGATTATGTTTGAATCGTGTGTGTCTCTCCCTTTGGTTATGCCATGTACCATCGTAAGTATTGTGGTCGTGGAGGTTTAAGGCAACAGCAGATATTTTATACATTTAATAGACTCACATATTTTCTTAGAGGGAAATGACCTTTAGGGTTCACATATTCGGTACAGTTGACACAATAACTTTCATACTTGAATAGATTAAACGTCATCATCTTATCTATATTTTCCTGAGATATTTCGAAGTTCTTTGATAGGATTGAATTGTTTGCGAACTTCTTAGAGCAATGAACTATATGTTTCTTCTCAAAATCTATTACAGGAACCATAGGAAATGCTGAACACATCTTTCTATCTATCTCAGCGGCTTGGTGAATAACATTAAAGCCCGGTGATCTACCATTGAACTGTTTCCATAGTGTATTCTTATGAGACAACTTCTTCATCTCAGCTGGATATAGATGTTTAAATTCTTCAAAGTTGGGGGTCTTGATCACGAGGTTGTAGTTATTGAATTCATTCTCATCATGAAATTCATATGACTTGGGGCCCAGTTTAGTAATCTCATGTTCATAGAAGTCTAGCACCATGTGCTCTACATATATGATCTCAGGGTCCTTTAGTACATCTGGGTATCTTCTTCGTACTGTAGAGTTGGATAATACTTCACATGCATGGTTAGGATTACTTTTAACTTCAGCAATCACTTCATATAGGTTTTTGATTAAGCCAGGTTCACCGCCAAGTAAGTTAATGCGGCATTTATAATCCTTTAGATAATATAATGTACTTCTTAAGAAATCCATATCGACAGTTAGGTTACGCTGCTCTAATGTATAACTTGTACAGTAGTGACAATCCTTATTGCAAGACATTGTCAGAAAGAAATCTATAGCAAAATAATTAGTCTGTATGTTTTCTAGTGTTCTCATATTTTTCAATCATATCAAAAAAGAATTTATTAAAAGCTATTAATAACTTTTCTCTTGGGTTGTCATTAAAGGATTTAAAAGAAATCTCATCTGTATATTCGGGCATGAGGTATATCTTCTCTACTATGTAGTCGTATATATCTTCTGTAGGTTCAATTGAATTTTTATCGAGAGTGACGACGCCTATTATCTTTCTCATATTCTTACATAGGGCCCTCAATTTTATATCATCCAATTCAATCATATTGCTACTAGCATCAATGATAATGATTCTATCGTTTATTATTTCTATCATATTAATATCATAATCGTGTTGGTTACATTATTTATTTCATCATCTGTTAGATAAGGGTTCATTGGTAATGATAATATCGTATCTGATATTTGCTTAGAGTTAACACAATCATCCTTACGGTGTTGTATATACTTATACATTTCATTTTCAGCCAAAGGAGTGCCATAGTGTACAGAAGCATTCAATTGCTTCTTAACCATGTCTCTGGTTTCTTTATCTTCAAAGCGTACAACATACTTATGGTAGTTATGATTAAGATCAGAAGAAGGCTCTTGTATTGTTACAGGTAGATCTCTCAAGGCTTCATCATACTTCTTTGCAATAGCTTGACGTTTGGTCTGCCATACACCGATCTTCTTCAATCTAAAGTCGATGAACATAGCATTAGATAACAACATCTTGGAGTTGTATCCAAGTACTTCATGCTCACCATGCTTCCTTAACTTCCTGAATAGATCTGCCTTTTCTTTATCATCTGTTAGGATCATGCCACCACCAGCAATACCAGCAACTACCTTGTTAGCGTTGAAGCTCAAGGTACTAACATCACCTATAGTTCCTGCATTGGTTCCACCAAGACTAGAACCTAAGGCCTGACATGCATCCTCTATGAATGCTATATTCTTTTCTTTACAGAATTCAAGGATCTCAGCAACATCATTCATGCTTCCAAATAAGAATGGGTATACGATCGCTTTAGTTTTCTCTGTACACATCCTTTTAATACTATCTAATGAGATATGGTATGTGTCTAAATCGACGTCGCAGAAGACTGGAGTGGCTCCAACCATAGATATACATGATGATGACGATATCCACGAGAAGTTAGTAGCTAGTACTTCATCACCAGGTTTAATACCTAATCCTAATAAAGCGAAGTGTAAAGCATCTGTTCCACTTCCACATGCAACAGCATACTTACGGCCTACTAATTTAACAACACTCTTCTCAAGGAACTCGATGTTACGTTCCTGCTCTTGTTGCATTATTCTATCAAAGAGATCTAAATACTCTTCTTTATTCTCTAAATATTCTCTATCCCAACCTGTCATCATTATTCCTCAATTCTAAATGATTAGCATCATACACCATATCTACTTTACTTATCAAGTTGTGTTTTTTGATATATCGATAGAATCTTACTGCTGCTTTTTGATTCTTCTCTGCGCCGTTAATGCCACCATCTTGATAATCAGCACACATTGATAAACATACTTGTACATTAAAATCTAAGTCAGTCCATTTTTTTACAGATAATTCAGAATTATATAATATACATCCTGCTGTATTAGTTCCGGCTATAATAACATTTGTATTTGATGGATTGTGAATCGGACGTTTACTTAAAGCGCATTTACGTTTACTTAAAAGATATTCTAAAGAATCATCTTCATAATCAATCCAAACGAGACGGCCTTCGTTTTTACTAATATCTTTAATAGCATTCATTCTTTCATCTTGAATCTTAGTATTACAAAATATTACTGTATTCGAAACACCCGATAGTATGGTTAATAAATGCAACAATTGCGCATAACGAATATCATTTGCAGTCTTATCCATTAGAGCGGGGTAACCGTAAAAATGATGCAATACAATTATATTATAATACATTTATATCCAACCTGTCATATAAGTACTCTGCTATTTTCACTTGTCCTGCTGCATTAGGATGATTATCTAGATATGATATAATCCAAGGTTCTTCATCCTCATAATCCTCTCCAAATACATCACGATTTAATGGGTTTCCACCAAGTTCTTTGGCTAGAGGCCATCCTAAAAATTTAGATGTGTCTATAATTTTATCATATGATAAAATCAGTTTTAATATAGCAGCTTCGTCTTTTTCACGATCACCTTTATACATATTTAAATGCTGGCCAGCTATATCAATACCACTTGGTGGTTTATTACCAAACTTACCACCTATATAATCTTTGTATAAATCTATCATTTGGGTGTGAGCATACGGTATGTTATATCTCTCACACATCATCTCAAATGCAGAGAAATATCTTAAACTCTTACTTGCCCAATATACTAGATCACCTTTCGAGTCTACTCGCTGATCGTGCCAATTGCTATTTGTATATGAGTCTATATTATCATCAGGATTAATATAATACCCACCCATTTGATAATCACGTCTTTGACATTGTGACCATGCTGCAATGACTAACCCTATCTCAGATTTGTCTGGCATGCTTAAAATCTGATCTTGCAGTGACGAGTATATAAACTCTTGGCCTTTACCACATATCGCTAAATTAATTAATTTCATCCCCAATTTTTCTGCTAAGATCTCTGGCCACTTTGGCCACGAACAATCTAAATCTGGGTGATGTGGCGTCGAAAAGTTATCATCGGTGAAACTGTCACCACTTACTATTAAATATTTCATACAAATCCCTTTGGGTCTTTTCCGGCACCGTCTGATTTTACGTTGGTGTTTTTAACACAAAATGTTTTACAATTTCGTGGTGCGTTGTCAGGATCATTAAATAATCCTGTATAGAAATCTTGCCAAACGTCAGATAGAAAAACATTTCTAATATCTTCTGGTGTTTTAAGGTTATCTATATGAAATCTATCTTGGTAAAATCCCCGTTTGGTTAACGATTCCACCCACTGATCCTTTTCACAACATGGAATAAAATACCCCATACTATTAAACATGATTGGTTTTCTTAACTTGTTATTTAAACAATCTGGATCTATTTCTATTTTTCTCTTTGTTGGAGTAACATCTTTGACTATTATATTTGTATCATTGCTATCTAACTTTTCTCTTGGTTGAGCGCTATGTATCTCATCTGGCTTATAAGCTGACATATCAACACCTGTACCAGTTCCCCCAAACTCAGTTGTACTATCATCTATCCATCTTGTGGAATGCATTTCCATGAATTTTATATCATATTGAGCAGCCATGAGATTAGCTTCTCTAATGTCATTTTGATTGTATTTAAATACTATATATTGCCAAGCAATGTTAGCGCCAAGCGATTTCCCGAGCTGCATCATCTCCCAAACTTGTTCACCATTCTGTTTAATTCTATACTTATGGGAATCCTCTGGTAGGCCATCTAGAGCAAATATCCAGCTCCATCTCTTTTCACCTTCACATAGTTTAAACACTTTAGTCCACCAGGTCTTCGATTTACCACTACCGTTAGTATGAAAGGTTATCTTTTTACCTTTACCTTTCATATATTCTAATGTTTTTATAAAATCCGGATGATATATGGGGTCAGATAAATTACCACAAAAATCATAATTATTAAATGTATCAAGTAACACCTTATATGAATCGAAACGTATGTTGTATCTATCAGGCCAGCCTTGTGATACTGATTTCATATCATGGCGCATCATGCAACCACCACACTGCAGTCTACACGCAATGCCAGCCTCGAAGTTGAGTTTGGTTTGGCTATTTAGTATCCAATCTATATCTATTACATCCACAATTTATCTCCGCGGTTTCCTTACTGGTTTAACGTACAATGGATATAGTTCATCACCAAATGCCCAGTTCCGTTCATAACACCAAAAACAAGTGCCACATGTCCTTGTAAAATTATCTGTCCATCTAGCCGTAGCAACACAAGAGCGTGTGAGTGGATAAATCTCATTAAGCATAAATTCACTCTGCTTGAATATATCAGCAATAAATCTCTTATCTACATTGATGAACGGTTGGCATATAGTAAAGCGCATGGTGGGCCAATTTGCTTCATGGTTACGTCTAGGTTCTGCTGTATGTTCGAACCCATGCTTCTCCATTTCTTCGATTGATGGATTGCTTGACATGCCATCTAGGCGTAAAGGATAGTCATATTCAAGCATCAGGTCTTCGGTGATTTTATCAATCTGTATTACCTTAGACATTCCAATAGTAGTCATGTCCTTATATCTTTCCATGTTAGCTATAGCCCAATCAGCATCTACCCATGACTTTGGATCTCTATCATTAAATTCAAATACTCTTATATCTCTTAAATTTGCATTAGGTAATTCCTTTTGCATCTTCTCGACTATCTGTATAGCAGCGTCAGCATCCTTAGGTGCGTTAACATCTCTACATGTATATGGTATCCAATCTATTTGAGGAAAATGCTTACAGCAAAGATACAATACTGAAGCTGAATCACATCCACCTGATATTGATAATACTACTCGTTGAGGTAAACCTTCATCAGAAAGTTTAACTCCGTACGTTTTACCTTCCCATGATGTTGGGTATATGGTTAAATCACTTTTAATAGTATCCAAATTGAAAAAATCAAGTTCTATATTATCGTACGTTATTTTCATTATGTGTTCCTAGTATCACGCCACGTTTGAAGTTCTGTAGTGACGTTAAAGTATTCTTCGTTTTTAATTTTCTTTACAGTGTTCTTTGCACTAGGCTTAGGAAAATTCTCATACAATTCTTTCATGTTGTCTTTGATGTTTCTTGCCTTAGGATCAAAACCTCTATTAGTTTTAATTAGCAGTAAAGTAAAGCCTTCATCTATTGCCATCTGCTTTGCAATTTCAATCTCGTGCTCATTGTAACCAAAAATAATGAATTGCCATACGATTGCAACTCCCATCGACTTACCTAGGCGCATAGTCTCCCATACTTCTTTGAAGTTAGAGCCGATACGATATAACTCACTCTTCTCGTCTATACCATCTACACCAAAGTACCATGCGTTCTCATTCATACCATAAGTAAACGCCTCTTCCCACCACTCACGTGTATGAGTCTTCTTTATAGATTGGCCGCAAGTGGCTATACGAACACCTCTTCCTGATCCATCTAGTTCTTTTAAGAATGATAAGAAGTTCGGGTTATAAATTGGATCTGATATCTGTCCACAGAAGGTAATGCAATGCTGATAGTAGTCTATGATCTTTTTAAAGTCTTTCGTCTCAAGATCGTATGCTCGCTTTATTCTAGGAGCACCTTCCTTCTTCTGTCTTAGACATTGTGGGCATTTTAAAATGCATCGATGGGATGAATCTATGTTAGGCGATCCCCATACCTCATTATGTGCATACCAATCTGATACTCTTTGACCGTCTTCAAGTTTAGTGAATCTCATATTACATTCTTCTGGTATAAGTTATTATCTTTCTTGAGGTTGCCACATTTATATTGACAATGCTTCATAGCTCGTTCAGGATTGTTAAGCAATGTATCAAAGAAGTGATCCCATTCATCTGATGTGTATATATCATTTAATGAATCGACGTTCCTAACTCTAAGATGGTCGTCCTTCATTCCAAAGTATTCAACACCATAATCATTCTTCGGATCATCTAACCAACAACAAGGAAGCATGAAGCCATCTGAGGTATATGCAGCTGGCTTATGGTATGCCTTAGGTTCAAACGTAAGACATCTTGGTTTAATTTCAACTTTAAAATCATCAATGAGTGGTATCTTCTCTTGATCTTCTTTCTGTTTATTCATTGCTGCTTCCGATGAGCTCATAATCAATTATCTCTTTTGGTACATGATATTTTTCTAGTTCAGGGAACACTTCAAATAAGTTCATTTCCCATTGAGTTCCTTCATACGATTTATCCATGTCTAAGCAATATTTATAAAGCTCTTGCATATTGAAATCTAGATCAGGTGGTAGCC
>Ga0308007_10001207_pt1 | contig 11482 bp, 9 predicted proteins | sample Neamet71_FD_203152 | JGI IMG/M metagenome (GOLD analysis project Ga0308007, IMG submission 203152) | Marine microbial communities from water near the shore, Antarctic Ocean - #71 | ecosystem: Environmental > Aquatic > Marine > Unclassified | place: Southern Ocean | collected 2014-06-07
TACTTCGTACAGTTGTACGTATTTTTGACGGCAGTATCTTTTCAAACCAACTCATTTTTGCTACCTTTAGAAATTTTATCCATCAATTATTTTTTCGCATCTTTAATATCAATAGCAAGACGCATCTCTGCAACCAACATTGATACAGTGGCTGGAAGCAACTCTGGTGTCTTTTCATGCTCAGCTATACAATTTACTAATGTACTTCCCACAACAACACCATCGGCGACCTCAGATACTAACGCCGCCGACTCACCATCTCGAATACCGAAACCAACACCAACTGGTAACTCAGTATATTGTCGCAGTATATTAAGCTTCTCATCTAATTCTGATACATCAATGGAAGCCGAACCAGTAACACCTTTAAGTGATACGTAGTAAATAAACCCTTTTGCTTTTTTGACAATCGTCTTCATCCTCGCTTTTGTCGTTGTTGGTGCTACAAGGAAAATAGTATCTATGCCATGCTTATTCATTATTGTTAAGAAATCATCCGACTCTTCTAGTGGCATATCTGAAGTTAGTACTCCATCAACACCTGCTTTTTCCGCTTGCTCTGCAAACTGCTCATAACCCATAGCTTCAAGAGGATTAGCATACCCCATCAAAATAACCGGTGTTATTTTATCTTTTTCTCTAAATTGTGCCACCATTTCTATCACTTTCTGTATCGACACTTCATTTTTTAAAGCACGCTCACACGCTTTTTGAATCGCGGGCCCATCTGACATTGGATCTGAGAAAGGCACCCCTAATTCTAGTAGATTTGCTCCAGCCTCTACAAAAGCATGAAGCATGGGTACAGTTACCCATGGCTCAGGGTCTCCTGCTGTGATATAGGGTATTAATGCCGTCTTCCCATCTAATTTTAGCTGGGCAAAGCAGTGACTAATACGACTCATTTTCACTTACCCCTTCAATCTTTAAGCCAGCTATAGAGGCGACAGTATGCATATCTTTATCACCACGACCTGACAAATTCACCAAAATGGACTGTTCTTCACTCATCGTTGCAGCAAGTTTATTGACATAAGCTAATGCATGACTTGTTTCAAGAGCAGGAATAATACCTTCCGTACGTGTTAAATCATGAAAGGCTTGTAATGCTTCATCATCTGTCGCTGAGACATATTTTGCACGGCCAATATCTTTTAACCATGCGTGCTCCGGCCCGACTCCTGGATAATCCAAACCTGCTGAAATAGAATGTGTTCCTGTTATCTGTCCTTGCTCATCTTGAATTAAATAGGTTCTGTTCCCATGCAACACACCAGGAGTTCCCGCACACAATGCAGCAGAATGTTGCCCTGTTTCTATACCATGTCCCGCGCCCTCGACCCCGTACATAGCGACGGACTCATCGTTAATGAAAGGATGGAATAGGCCTATCGCATTTGAACCTCCCCCGATACAAGCAACTAATGCATCAGGTAATTTTCCTGTGGAGTCCAGCATTTGCTGGCGTGCTTCACGGCCTATAACTGTTTGGAAATCTCTTACCATAGCTGGGTATGGATGAGGCCCAGCTACTGTACCAATAATATAAAACGTATCATCAACATTGGTAACCCAGTCACGTAAAGCTTCATTCAATGCATCTTTCAATGTTTTAGAACCAGACTCAACAGGTACAACCTCAGCACCCAGTAACTTCATACGATAAACATTCATAGATTGGCGCTTCACATCTTCCGCGCCCATGTAAACAACACACTCCATGCCTAACCTTGCCGCAACAGTTGCGCTAGCAACGCCATGCTGACCAGCACCTGTTTCAGCGATAATACGTTTTTTACCCATCCGTTTAGCCAATAAAGCTTGGCCAATCGTATTATTGATCTTGTGCGCACCAGTGTGATTTAAATCTTCACGCTTTAAGTAAATTTTTGCACCACCAATTTTTTTAGACCAGTTTTCTGCATAATAGACTGGTGAGGGGCGGCCAACAAACTCTGCTAAATCTTTATCCATTTCCGCTTGGAAATCAGCATCATTTTTGTAAAGTTCATATGCCTCTTCCAAAGAATGAATCGCATTCATTAACGTCTCACCGACAAAACGACCGCCATATGGTCCAAAGTGGCCTTTTTCATCAGGGTAAGTGTCATAATAATTATTGTCTATCTTTTCAGCCATTTTCTACCTCTTGCATAAAAGCATTGATTTTTTCATGGGCTTTAATACCTTTGTCTTCTTCAACGCCTCCGCTCACATCAACGGCAAAGGGGTGAACACGTTTTATTGCCCCTCCTACATTCTCAGCTGTTAAACCGCCCGCAAGAATAATAGGTTTATTTATTTTTTTTATCATCGACCAATCAAAGGTCTGTCCAGTGCCACCCTGCACCCCAGGCTGATAGCTATCCAATAACAAGGCGCAAGCATCATTATAAATCTCTGATTGTGCTACTAAATCTATTCCCTCACGCATTCTAATTGCTTTTAGGTATGGCCGCGAAAATTGTGCACAGTACTCCTGGCTTTCGTCACCGTGGAACTGCAACATGTCAATCGGTAATGCCGCAAGACAATCATTGACATTACTAGCAGCAGCATCCACAAATAGTGCCACGACACTCACAAAGGGCGGCAAAATGGCCACAATCTTTTTTGCTTGCGCAATTGTCACGGCTCTGGGGCTGGCCTCGAAAAAAACCAAACCGATCGCATCAACGCCCATTTCAGCAGCAAATTCAGCATCTTGGCTTCTCGTAATGCCACAAATCTTTACACGTGTTCTCATGAATTTAGTCTGAGATAAAAATCTAAAATACTACTCTACCAGACCACTGGGAAAGTCGACACTGTAGGAAATGCGTATTTGCTAGGATAATGTGCATTAACAAAGTAAAGACCTTCTGGTGGTGAAGTTACTCCACCTTGTGTCCTGTCACGACTCTCCAAGACATCTAATGCCCATGAGACAGGCTTCCTACCATCACCTATGGGCACCAACACACCTACAATATTCCGTACCATATGATGTAAAAAAGACTGTGCTTTAACATCAATAGCAATACAATCACCTTGTTTAGAGACTTTAATATATTCCATTGTTTTGACTGGATCGTGAGCTTGACATTCTTTAGCTCTAAAAGCAGAAAAGTCATGATGGCCCACCATCAAATTTGCTGCTTCTTGCATAAGTTTTACATCTAGAGACTGAGTGTACCACCACATTTTATTATGATGAATTGAGGAACGACTGATACGATTCAATATAAGGTAACGATAAGTGCGACTGATTGCCGAAAAACGGGCACTGAACTCTTCCTCTACTGACTTGGCCCAAGTTACATTAACATCCTTTGGCAGGTGAGTATTCAGCCCTAATATCCAATTACGTTGTTCACGATCAGCTTTTGTATCAAAATGTACAACCTGCTGCAACGCATGTACACCAGAATCAGTTCTACCTGCGGCTACTGTCTTTACATCATGGTTAGCAACATAACTAATTGCTTCAATTAAACAGCCCTGTACTGTTCTTTGCTTTGGTTGCACTTGCCAACCATTGAACTTCGTACCATCGTATTCAAGACCTAATGCTATTCGACCCATTAAAAACCTACTTTTTACAAATATTTTTCTACTAAGACTTCCGCTATTTGTACGCTATTCAATGCTGCACCTTTACGCACATTGTCAGCTACAACCCATAAGTTTAATCCCTTCGGGTGTGAGATATCTTCACGAACGCGGCCTACGTAGACATCATCCTCTCCTTGCGCATCACTTGCTGCCGTTGGATAACCGCCATCTTCGTGAGTATCAATTAACGTTATACCTTTAAAATCAGCTAATAACTTTTTAGCGTCCGCCGCCGATATTTTATCGCGTGTTTCAATATGAATAGCTTCAGAGTGGCCATAAAAAACAGGAACTCGCACTGCCGTTGGGTTAACAACGATACGGGCATCGCCCATAATCTTTTTCGTTTCCCAAACCATTTTCATTTCCTCTTTTGTATAGCCATTCTCTTCAAAAGAGTCAATGTGAGGTAATACATTAAATGCGATTCGCTTAGGATAAACCTGATTTTCTGTGGGTCTCCCATTCAATAAATCTTGTGTTTGTTTTGCTAGTTCATCTATAGCGGGTTTGCCCGAGCCTGAGACAGCTTGATAAGTACAAACGTTAATACGCTCGATTCCTACAGCATCATAAATTGGCTTTAAGGCGACCACCATCTGAATAGTCGAGCAATTCGGGTTAGCTATGATCCCACGCTTTGTATAATCAGCAATCGCTTCAGGGTTGACTTCAGGAACAACCAACGGCACATCATCTACATAGCGGAACTCAGATGTATTATCTATCACTACACAGCCCGATGCTGCCGCAATTGGTGCATATTCCTTAGAAACACTTGCCCCAGGTGAAAACAAACCTATTTGTACTTTAGAAAAATCGAATGAGGCTAAGTCTTCAACCCTGATACCTCGATTACCAAACTCGACAGTGCTTCCTGCTGAACGAGCACTCGCTAGAGCATAAATTTTACCTACCGGGAAATTCCGCTGATGTAAAATATCTAACATCGCTTCACCAACGGCACCCGTTGCACCTACAACGGCCACATCTACTTTTTTAGTCAACGTTTCACCTATCATTTGAATTTAACACCGCAACAACTGCATCACCCATCTCAACTGTACCAATACACTTCATACCCTCAGAAAAAATATCTGCTGTACGATACCCTTGATCTAGAACGGCACTAACTGCAGAATCGACCATATCAGCAAGTTCTTCTTCATCCAAGCTATAACGCAGCATCATTGCCACGGATAAAATAGTTGCTAATGGGTTTGCAGTGTTTTTTCCAGCAATATCTGGCGCAGAACCATGAATAGGCTCATACATACCCTTACTGTTTTCATCTAATGAAGCCGAGGGCAACATACCGATTGAGCCCGTCAACATAGAAGCACAATCAGACAAGATATCACCAAACATATTAGTCGTGACCATGACATCAAACTGTTTGGGCTCACGAACAAGCTGCATAGCTGCATTATCAACATACATATGACTTAATTCAATATCACTATAATCTTTTGCCAAGTTAATCATCGTCTCGCGCCATAATTCTGTTGACTCAAGCACATTAGCTTTGTCCACAGAACATAGTCGTCCTTGACGTTTCCTCGCAATATCAAAAGCCACTTTACCAATACGAGTTACTTCGCTCTCACGATAAACAAGAGTATTAAAGCCTTCTTTCTCTCCACTAGGCAGGGTGCGAATACCTCTTGGCTTACCAAAGTAAATCCCCCCTGTAAGCTCTCTTACAATCATCAAATCTAAACCCGAAACGACTTCAGCCTTTAAGCTTGAAGCATCTGCTAGTTGAGGGTACAAAATAGCTGGACGTAAATTTGCAAATAAATTCAACTCACTACGAATGCCCAGTAAACCTTTTTCTGGACGAACGCTTATATCAAGTGATTCCCATTTATATCCACCAACAGCACCTAATAATATAGCATCCGCTGCACCAGCAATTTTTAATGTTTCGTTAGGTAAGGGTGTGCCTGTTTCATCATAAGCCGCACCGCCAATCAAACCATACTCAAGCTCAATCTCTAGTCCCTTTAGCTGTAGGGCTTTTAAAACTTTAACTGCTTCTGCAACTATTTCTGGTCCAATTCCATCACCGGGTAAGACTGCAATTTTTTTTGTCATTATTTATTCTTATGCTCTATTTGGATTTAAAGTACAGTTTGATTACTTGTTTTTTGAAGGAAATAACCATGGTACTTCCTGTTTCCTTCGCTCTTCATAAACCTTTATTTCATCAATATGCCCTAGTGTTAAACCAATATCATCTAGCCCTTTTATCAGACAATCTTTTTTAAACCCATCGATCTCAAAAGCTAGCTTTGAACCGTCAGGTGAAGTAATAGTTTGGTTTGGCAAGTCTACTTGAAGTCTATAGCCAGGCTGTGCTGTAACAGCGTTAAACAACCCCTCGACAATCTCTTCTTCTAACTCAACAGCTAAGATTCCATTCTTACTAGTATTATTAAAGAAAATGTCAGCAAAACTAGAGGCAATAACGACCCTGATACCAAAGTCCTCTAATGCCCAAACTGCATGTTCTCGACTTGAACCACAACCGAAATTCTCACGCGCCAATAAAATGCTACCACCTGCATAACGCGGCAAGTTGAGCACAAATTTAGTGTTCAGTGGGCGAAGTTCACATGACTCCCCCGGTTTTCCTAAATCTAAGTAACGCCATTCATCAAACAAATTGGGGCCAAAACCACTACGCTTTATCGACTTTAAAAATTGTTTTGGAATAATCGCGTCAGTATCCACATTCGGTCTGTCAATGGGAATAACTATTCCGTCTTCAAGTGTAAATGGTTGCATTGGGTTATCTTTCTTATTTATTTCGTGAACAGTTTACTTTCGTATTTGAAAGAAGAACAAGTATATCAACTAAAGCCTTTATTATTGACCTTTAAATCTATAAATATTTTTTGCCAGCCCCCAATCCTTAATGGAGGTTGTTTAATGCCATTCTTTTGTGTTTTTTTCTAAAGTAAATCAAGCAACCAGGTAAAATCAAAGCAATAATTACAAAAAATAGAATAACTAATGGCCATATAATGGGCCGATTCCAAATTTGCTGCTGCTCGTATCGCTTTTCAGCATCAATACGACGATACTTCATCAAATTATTAGCCATTAAGTTTGGCTTAACATTCTTATTCCAAGAATGAAAAAGCGAAAATTGTTTAGGGTGATAACCCCATACCCAAGGTGCATCTTCAGCCACAATATCCAACATACGGTCAATAAAAACCTGCCTTTCATAATTATTAGGCATAACACGCATTTGTTCAAATAAACGATCAAACTCCGGGTTTTGATAGTTTGCTGCATTTTCTCCACTTGATAAGGCTTTACTATTCGGGCCATACAACAAGAAAAGGAAATTTTCCGGATCAGGGTAATCAGCATTCCAGCCCCATTGAAATATTTGAGCTTGGCCATTACGCATTTTATCTTGAAAACGATTATAGTCAGTGCTTCTAATAACTAGCTGAATACCTAGCTTTTGAAACTGTTTACGTAACCAATCAAATTGTGCTCTTGCTTCAGGACCACTAGAAGGAGCATCCAGGAATAAAGTTAATGGTTCACCGCTGTCAACTGCACGGCCATTTGGATATCCAGCGTCAATTAATAACGAACGAGCCTCCTCAATGGCTCTTCGTTTTACCTCACTCCCTTGCCACTGGTAAACCTTATCATTTACACCCGCCTCACCAGTTTTATAACCAAATATTCCAGGTGGAATTGGGCCTTGAGCAGCAATTCCCCTTCCATTTAAAAAAATAGAAATATATTCCTCATAATCTATCGCAATTGATATTGCTTGTCGTAATTTGCGTGCTTGTTCTGAATTACCGCCAACCACAGCGTCTTGCATATTAAAACCAGTATAGTAAGTAGAAGTTCCGACTGCAGTTCTTAGTTGCACGCCTTTCTCAGCCATTTCTTGGCTGAGGCCAAAATCGCCACCGCTGCCAACTTGAATTGCCTGGTCAAAGCTATCAGAACTTATGCCACTGACATCATAATAACCTTGCAAAAATTTGTTCCAATATGATGTTTGTTCTTTTTCTAATAAAAACACAATCTTGTCAACAAATGGAATCTGCTTGTTAGCATCATCAAGCAAGCCATTCTCCAAATCAGAGTGCTCTCCTTCTGTGGGGTATCGGTCTATCCTATAATGAGGATTTTTCTCCAACACCATTTGACTATTCGGATCATTTTCTGTGAGTTGGTAAGGCCCGGTCCCGACCGGAAACCAATCCATAGTAATATTGCGCTTTATTAACTCTTCTTGCCGATAGAAATAGTCAGCTTCCCACGGGACAGCTGCAAAGAATGGCATTGCTAACCAGTAACGTAATTGAGGGTACTTCCCGTATACTTTTATCTGATAGCGGTAGCGATCAACAAAACTTACACCCTCAATTGTAGATCCCTTTAAATCTATAGGTTCTCCAGATTTTGCCCTATGCCTAAGTAATTTCGCATAATCAGATAAACCTACGATATATTCACTCATTAACCCCAATATTGGTGAATGAGTTTCAGGGCTTGCTAATCGTTTAATTTGATAAATATAATCTTGAGCTGTCAACTCTCTAGTACTTTGCAGCTCAAAATCAGACAAAGTAGAGATACTGTCGAGTTCTTGGGCTTGAAGTTGATGATATAAAAATTCACCATACTCATCTCGAACAAATGCAGGGTGAGGTTGAAATTGAATATTGGGTTTAATAGTTACCGTGTAAATACTATAGGCCACATCAGCACTTGAACCTTCTTCAACTATTACTCTGCCAGCCTCATCAAAATATTCAACTGTAGGTAATGATGTTGCAGTTAAAGGTACAAGTTCATATGGCCGCCTAAGATAATGATATTGCAATGGCGGCTCATAAATTTGTCCTGTAAAACTAGCCTCATTTGAACTATAGGATCTAGCCGGATCAAGATGTTTAGGGCGTAAAGTAAAAGAGCTATATAAAATATTTTCTTTTGCTTGCTCTCCAGAATATGGAGAATTGACCGCATTCAAATCACAACCAGTTAAGGCAAGGAATAAAACAATATAAAAGTACGATAAAAATCGTATCATAAGACAAACTCATTTCAATAGTGAAGCTAGTATAAACGGTTCAGAGGGTTACTGCCGGTTTCAGAAACAGGTAGACTAGGCGAGTTTTAATCGTTTATTTGTTAATTTTAGGAGACTACCCATGGGGTTTTTACAAGGCAAACGAGTTTTAATTGTTGGTGTTGCCAGTCCACGTTCTATTGCTGCTGGAATTGCTCTAGCCATGGCACGTGAAGGTGCACAAATCGCATTTACATACCAAACTGATAAACTCAAATCTCGTGTTGAAAAAATTTCTGCTGAGTGTAATGCAGACCCTTCATTACTGTTCCCATGCGATGTTTCCAGTGACGAACAAATCTCTCAAGTCTTCGAAAACCTTGGCCAGCACTGGGATGGTCTAGATATTATTATCCACTCTGTCGGTTTTGCACCCAGAGAACAGCTCCAAGGAAGTTACGTTGACAGTGTCACACGAGAAGGTTTTGCCATAGCCCATGATATCAGTGCTTACAGCTTTGCAGCATTAGCTAAAGCTGGGAAAGATATGATGGCAGGGCGCAATGGCTCCTTACTAACTCTCAGCTACCTGGGTGCTGTAAAGGCTATTGATAATTACAATGTAATGGGCGTTGCTAAGGCGAGCTTAGAAGCTAACGTTCGATATATGGCCTACTCCCTCGGGGAACAAGGTATTCGTGTCAATGCTATATCCGCTGGCCCCATCAAAACCCTAGCCTCAGCAGGCATCAATGATTTTGGTAAAATGCTTGCCTATGGCGAACGTAATTCACCACTGCGCCGAAATGTCACAATTGAAGAAGTTGGTAATGTTGCCGCTTTCTTGTGTTCTGACCTAGCATCAGGCGTTACTGGTGAAATTACTTATGTAGATGCAGGTTACAGTATTGTTGGTATTGGTGATAAGTAAACACTTTAATATGTTCCAAAAAAGGCGCCTCTGGCGCCTTTTTACTCAAATGTATACCAAATTGTTATTTAAAGTAATCGGAAGAAACTTCAATATCAGATTCTGCTTTTAAACTCTCTATTAAAGCCCGAAACTCGCTATCACCATAGTGTTGCATCAGGTATGAAGACAAACCCTCTCTATCCTGCTCCGAAGGGTCATCAGTCTTACCCTCTATAACCGCAGTTAACCTAATAAGCACATAATTGCCATAGCGATCAGTAAAACCATGGTGAATTAAATTTTCATTAGGTTTTTCCATTGCGTAAACTTCATCTAAAATTTCTCTGTCTATTGAGTTCTCACTACGTTCAATAAGCTTAGTATCATGCCACTCTAATTTAGAAAAAAGTGACTTCGCATCTATACCTGCCTCGACTTTTTCAAAAATTTTCTTACCGGTCTCACTAACTTTATCCTTAGCGCCTTGAGCTTTTAATTTTAACTTGATATCACCAGAAACCGCCTCGAAAGGTAATTGGCCAGTTAAGACATGTTTATTCCTGCGCAGCACAACAATATGAGAATCGGTTAATTCAATGATCGTACTATTCAGCCCTTCGATTAAAACATCATCAGTGAAAGCCATGTTAACTACATTTTTATCTGCAGTAATACCCTTGCCCCCCTCGCGGGTAAACAAGTCAGACGTCTTTATTTTAAGAGCTAATTCTTCAGATGCCAGTGCTAAGCTATCAGGATTTTCATAACTCAATTCAGCTAATTTTTCTGCTTGGTCAAAAAATAACTGCTCTGCTTCTTGGCGACGTATACTTTCTTCAATTTCTGCTCTCACGGCCGAAAAAGCTTTTCCTTCCGAAGTAACAATCCCTGTTAACTTTATCAAATGATGGCCAGACTCAGTTTTTATTATGGAACTAACATCATTAACATTAGCCAATGAAAAAAGTGCACTTTCAAAAGCAGGTTCCATTATATCCCTTTGAATTGCACCTAAATCACCACCCTCTTGTGCAGAGCCGGGATCTTGAGATAATTCTTTAGCCACGATTGCAAAATCTTCACCTTGTGATAAACGATACTCAACCGCTGCTAAAATTTTAACCGCTTCTTCGGAGTCACCTTCAATTAAGATATGACTTGCTTGGCGTTGCTCAGGGCTCATAAATTGCCCTTTGTTATCAGCATAAAACTGCTCCAAAACAGTCTCATTAACCCCAAGATTACTCGCTAGTCCATCGACTGATAACTCAATATAATTGATTGAGAGTCTTTCTGGCGTTGTATATCGGCTCTTTTGCTTTTCATAAAAAGCCTCTGCGTCTTCATTACTAATGACAATACTGTCTGCTAGTGGCGAGGCATCTATGACCCCATAGGCAATTTCACGCTTTTGCTTTTCAATCCTTAGTAAATTATCAACATCGTATTTTGTGATTGTAGCCGTTCTCTGAATACTATTACTCAGTTCTTTAATCATTAGGTCGGTACGTAACTGATCTTCATAACTAGCGGGAGAAAAGCCAGCGCGTGCCAACAACATTTTGTAACGTTCTGTATTGAATTTCCCTTCAACTTGGAAAGCCTGTGTCTGCTGAATGGCCGTATTAATATAAACATCGGGCACGTATTGCCCTAGTGACTGATTAGTACTAAAAAGTAGTCTTTGCTCGATTAATCCATTCAGGACATTCTGTTTAGTACTTACATTATCAAATAAGCTTGGCTCAAAATCATCACCCATCATTTCTCGCATACGCTCTCGATACTGCTTAAGGGAGCGTTGGAACTCAGCCTGTTTGATAGGTTCACCGTTTACGCTAGCAACAACAATATCTGAAGGCCCTGTTATATATGAGTTGACCCCCCATAAAGCAAATGGGATCGAAATCAACCCT
>Ga0308007_10001208_pt1 | contig 11476 bp, 10 predicted proteins | sample Neamet71_FD_203152 | JGI IMG/M metagenome (GOLD analysis project Ga0308007, IMG submission 203152) | Marine microbial communities from water near the shore, Antarctic Ocean - #71 | ecosystem: Environmental > Aquatic > Marine > Unclassified | place: Southern Ocean | collected 2014-06-07
GGGGGCAAGATGCTTTGATAATTTACGATGACCTAACAAAGCAAGCTTGGGCATATCGTCAAATATCATTGCTATTAAGAAGACCTCCTGGCAGAGAAGCATATCCTGGCGATGTATTTTATTTACATTCCCGTCTCTTAGAAAGAGCCGCGCGCGTGAATGCAAACTATGTTGAAAAATTCACTAAGGGGAAAGTCAAAGGACAAACAGGCTCTTTGACTGCATTACCAGTTATTGAAACACAAGCTGGCGACGTATCTGCTTTCGTTCCAACCAACGTCATATCTATTACAGATGGGCAAATATTCCTTGAAGCGTCAATGTTTAACGCTGGTGTTCGACCCGCCATGAATGCAGGTGTCTCTGTTTCTAGAGTTGGTGGCGCTGCTCAAACAAAGATCGTTAAGAAGCTTTCTGGGGGCATCAGAACGGCACTAGCTCAGTACAGAGAATTAGCGGCGTTTTCACAATTTGCATCTGATCTTGACGATGCTACAAAAGCGCAATTAGACCACGGTGAACGTGTTACAGAGCTTATGAAACAAAAACAATACGCTCCTCAAAGTGTTGCAGAAATGGGACTAATGATTTATGCGGCTGATAACGGCCATCTCTCTGAGATTCCTGTTAACAAAATTGGTGATTTTGAATCTGCCCTCCTTTCTTATGTTAAGGCGGAGCACGGCGACTTATTGGATCAAATTAACCAATCAGGTGATTGGAATGATGATATTCAGGCCAGTTTTGAGGCAGCTTTAAAGAAATTTTCTAGTACACAAACTTGGTAATTCTGATTAAAACATAATATTTGTTTTAAAATGAAGGCATAAAATATGGCTGTTGGAAAAGAAGTTAAAACTAAAATTTCTAGCATCAAAAGCACTCAAAAAATTACGAGTGCGATGGAAATGGTAGCTGCGAGTAAAATGCGCAGAGCCCAAGAGAGACGAGCAGTTGGTAAGCCTTATGCAGTTCGTATACGCTCCGTTGTTGGTCAAATTGCCAGAGCCGTAAGCGAGTATAAGCATGTATATATGGAACAGCGCGAAGTTAAGCGCGTCGGCTATATTGTTGTTTCTACAGATCGAGGGTTATGTGGCGGCTTGAATACCAATTTGTTTAAAAAGGTAATTGGATCAATGAAAAATTGGTCAGATAAAGGTGTTTCCAATGATTTATGCGTTATTGGCAATAAAGCTTCAGGATTTTTTGGTAGCTTTGGCGGCAATATTGTTGCCACAGTTAAAGATCTCGGCGATGCACCTACTCCCAGCGACCTAATCGGCGGCGTTAAGGTAATGTTAGATGCTTATGAAGAAGGTAAGATAGATCAGCTCCTACTAGTTTCTAATGAGTTTGTTAACACTATGACGCAAACCCCAGTAGTGGAGCAACTGTTGCCACTAAAGCCAATCGAAAATGAAAAATTAACGCATCATTGGGATTATTTATATGAGCCAGATGCTAAAGAGTTACTGGATGAACTATTGGTTCGATACATTGAATCTCAAGTTTATCAAGGAGTTGTAGAAAACAAGGCCTGCGAACAAGCGGCGCGAATGATAGCAATGAAAAGTGCAACTGATAATGCAGGGGAGCTGGTCAAAGAATTACAGCTTCTCTATAACAAAGCACGTCAGTCAGCCATTACACAAGAGCTGTCAGAGATTGTAAGCGGAGCAGCAGCAGTTTAACCAAACACTATATGGTTTAGTTGAAGAGGAACCGAAAATGAGTAGTGGACGTATTGTTCAGATTATTGGTGCAGTTATTGATGTAGAGTTCTCTCGCGATCAAATACCCAATGTGTATGACGCATTGCTGGTAGAGGGGAAAGAACTAACCCTTGAAGTTCAACAGCAACTAGGCGACGGCATTGTGCGCACTATTGCTATGGGCTCTTCTGAGGGAATTAGTCGAGGGCTAAACGTTAACAACACAAACGCTCCGATTTCTGTTCCAGTTGGAATAGAAACCTTGGGACGAATCATGGATGTTTTAGGGAACCCTATTGACGAATGTGGCCCTATCGGTGAAAAAGAAAAATCTCCAATCCACAGAAAACCACCGGCATATGACGAACTCGCTGCCTCGAACGAACTTTTGGAAACAGGCATTAAGGTCATTGATCTAGTCTGCCCGTTTGCTAAAGGGGGGAAAGTAGGTCTTTTTGGTGGCGCTGGTGTTGGTAAAACCGTAAATATGATGGAATTAATTAACAATATAGCAACGGAACATTCCGGTTTATCGGTTTTTGCTGGTGTTGGTGAAAGAACACGAGAAGGCAATGATTTTTACTTCGAAATGCAGGAATCCAACGTTGTTAATATTGAAACGCCAAGCAAATCAAAAGTAGCTATGGTCTATGGTCAGATGAATGAGCCCCCCGGTAACAGACTACGGGTAGCTTTAACTGGTCTTACCATGGCTGAAAAATTTCGTGATGAAGGTAAAGATGTACTTTTATTTATTGATAATATCTACCGCTACACCTTGGCAGGGACAGAGGTTTCTGCGCTATTGGGGCGTATGCCATCAGCAGTAGGATATCAACCTACGTTAGCTGAAGAAATGGGTGTTCTTCAAGAGAGAATTACCTCCACTAAAACTGGGTCTATCACTTCTGTTCAGGCGGTCTATGTTCCGGCAGATGATTTGACAGATCCATCTCCAGCAACAACTTTTGCTCATTTGGATTCTACAGTTGTTTTAAGTCGTGATATTGCTTCAAAAGGTATCTATCCAGCAGTTGATCCCCTAGATTCTACCTCACGCCAACTTGATCCCTTAATAGTTGGCCAAGAGCATTATGAGGTCACCCGCGGCGTGCAGTCAGTTCTTCAGAGGTTCAAAGAACTAAAAGACATTATAGCTATTTTAGGTATGGACGAATTATCGGAAGAAGATAAACAGGTAGTAGCTCGCGCTCGAAAGATAGAGAGATTTTTATCACAACCATTCCATGTAGCAGAGATTTTCACTGGTTCCCCAGGAAAATACGTTTCCTTAAAGCAGACTATCGCTGGATTTAAAGGGATTCTTGATGGAGATTATGACGAGCTGCCTGAACAGGCATTTTATATGGTTGGCTCTATTGAAGAAGCCGTAGAAAAAGCAGCGTCTCTTAAATAAAGGCAATTGAATATGGCGATGACAGTTCAATGTGACATTGTAAGCTCTGAACAATCTTTGTTTTCTGGGCTAGTTGAGCTCGTGGTCGCTAGTGGATCACAAGGTGAGCTAGGAATAGCTTTTGGGCATGCTCCCTTGCTTACTAATTTAAAACCTGGGCCTGTGCGTATAATTAAGGAAGGCGGCGAAGAAGAAGTTTACTACCTTTCTGGTGGATTCTTAGAAATTCAACCTAATATTATTTCAATTCTAGCAGACACCGCACTCCGTGCCGACGATCTTGATGAGGCTGCAGCTACATCTGCAAAAAACAAAGCTGAAGAGGCGATTTCTAATCAAAGTGGAGATTTTGATTACTCCAAAGCTGCGTCTCAGTTGGCCGTAGCAGCAGCACAATTAAGAACCATTGATCAAATAAGAAAAAAATTAGGCAGTAAAAAATAAATATAAATAAAATATTAGGGTGGCTATTGCCACCCTTTTTTTTGGACTTATATTTGTCTTGAATATACGATGATAGGGTTGATGTGTAGCAATTGAGGATTGTTCCTGATTAAATACAGAAAATTTACCGAATGTAGAATTTTATGACGATTGATATAGTAATTCTTGCAGCAGGCCAAGGTACGAGAATGAAATCGGCCCTACCCAAGGTGCTGCATCACTTGGCGGGAAAACCGCTGATTCAGCATGTTGTCAATACGGCCACCACTGTCCCTGATTCCGATATAACTATCGTCACCGGCTATGCTTCCGAACAGATAAAAACTTCTGTTGCAGGAGGTAATCTACGATACGTATATCAAAAAGAACAGCTTGGCACTGCTCATGCAGTTCAAGTAGCTGTTTCTAATTTAACCTCTACAGGGACTACCCTAATTATATATGGTGATGTACCGCTTATTTCGAGCGAGACACTTATGGCGACCCTAGACTTGGTAAATAATAATACAATGGGGTTATTGACTGCACAGCATACAAACCCTGAAGGATACGGAAGAATTTTACGTGATAAGCAAGGTCAGATCTATGGAATTGTCGAGCAAAAAGATGCGACATCAGAAGAGCAAGAAATTCAAGAAGTCAACACAGGAGTGATGGCAATAAGAACAGACCACCTTCAAGAATGGTTACCACAGATAGAAAATGATAACGCTCAGAATGAATATTATTTAACCGACCTTATTGCAATCGCTAATCGCGAGGGCGTAGTAATTCAATCTATACAGCCTGCCCGTTTTCAAGAAGTAGAGGGTGTTAACACCCGAACTCAGCTCAGCGAACTGGAACGCTTTTACCAATATGAACAAGCAAAAAATCTAATGGTTAACGGCGCTACTTTAGCAGACCCCAGAAGAGTAGATATTCGCGGTCAACTCAACTGTGGAATAGACACCTTCATTGATATTAACGTTATTTTTGAAGGTCAGGTGCGCCTTGGAAAAAACGTGACTATTGGCCCTAACTGCATAATTATTGATAGTAGCATCGGAGATAATGTAGAAATTAAAGCTAATACAATTATAGAAAAAAGCACTGTATGTAATGGTGTATCAGTTGGGCCGTTTGCTAGGGTAAGACCAGGGACACATCTTAGTGATAACTCTAAAATAGGAAACTTTGTAGAAGTTAAAAATACACAAGTTGGCAAAGGCAGTAAAATAAATCATCTTAGTTATATTGGCGATTCTGAGCTGGGAAAAGACGTGAACGTTGGAGCGGGAACAATTACATGTAATTATGATGGAGCTTATAAACATAAGACTATTATGGGAGACGATAGCTTCATTGGCTCTAACAGCTCACTAGTAGCCCCTTTAAATATAGGAAAAAATGCTACAATTGGAGCTGGCTCAACTATCACAAAAGACGTACCAGACAAAAATTTATCTATAGCTCGCTCTCTTCAGAAAAATATATTCAATTGGGTGCGTCCTAAAAATAAGAAATAATCTTGTCGATATCAACAAAGGCGCTAAAGCTAGACAAAATAACCATCGGAAGTAATTATGTGTGGAATAGTTGGTGCCGCGGCACAGGAAAATATTGTTGGCGTTCTAATAGAAGGATTAAAGCGCTTAGAATACCGCGGATATGACTCTGCAGGACTATCTTTCCTTGATGCAAAAGGTGCGCTACATGTCCACAAAAACGAGGGTAAAGTAAAAAATTTAGTCAATTCCTTGGCAGCACTTCCAAACAAGGGTGCCATAGGCATAGCCCATACAAGATGGGCTACTCATGGCGTGCCATCAGAAATAAACGCACACCCTCAAAGATCTTCAGACATTACAGTTGTTCATAATGGAATCATTGAAAATCATGTTGCTTTGCGTAAAGAGATGCAGGAGCTCGGGTATAAGTTTGTATCTAATACCGACACTGAAGTAGTCGCTCATTTAATACACTATAACTTTTCTGAAGCCAGCTCTCTAAAAATTGCAGTCCAAAAGACGATTGCCCGTTTAGAGGGTGCTTATGCGTTAGGAGTGATGTGCGGCAGGGAGCCGGGCGTAATAATTGGAGCTCGAAGTGGCAGCCCTTTAGTTTTGGGAATTGGTAAAAACGGACATTTTATAGCATCTGACCAAATGGCTTTAAGGCAAGTTACGAATAAATTTATTTTTATGGAAGAAGGGGATTTAGTCGAATTACAAGATTCTTCGTACAGCCTTATAGATTTATCCGGTAAGGCTGTAGAAAGAGAAATAGTAATAATTTCAGCTGTCGACGAAATCGCAGACAAAGGTAACTATAAGCATTTCATGCTCAAAGAAATATTTGAGCAGCCCGAAATGCTAAGAGCGACATTAGAAGGGCGAATCAGCGATAAGCACGTATTACCAGAAGCTTTTGGTACAAAAGCTCCCTTTATTTTTTCAAAGGTTAAATCTGTTCATATTGTGGCTTGCGGTACTAGTTATCATGCAGGATTGATCGCAAAATACTGGTTGGAGGAATGGACTGGGATACTTTGCCAAGTAGAAGTAGCCAGTGAGTATCGCTACAGAACATCTGTAGTTCCTGAGAACACACTATTTGTGACTATTTCCCAATCGGGTGAAACTGCAGACACACTAGCAGCTTTACAATCAGCAAAAACCTCCAGTTATTTGGCTAGCTTGACTATTTGTAATGTTGCAAATAGCTCTTTAGTTCGTGAATCTGACTTGGTGTTAATGACACACGCTGGCCCAGAAATTGGTGTAGCTTCAACTAAAGCGTTTACTACTCAACTAGCAGCCTTACAGTTGCTTTTTATAGGTTTAGGTAAAAGTCACGGCCTTGATAGTAAAAAAGAACAGCAATTAGTAGAAGCTCTTCATCAGCTTCCAGAACTTTGTAGTAGAACCCTAAAGCTTAGCGCCATAATAGAGCAAACTTTTAAGTCTTTTGCTGATAAGAACCATGCTTTGTTCTTAGGTCGTGGGGTACAGTTTCCAGTTGCCCTCGAAGGGGCTCTTAAATTAAAAGAGATCTCTTATGTCCATGCCGAAGCTTATCCAGCTGGCGAACTTAAACATGGCCCTCTTGCTTTGATAGACAACAAAATTCCAGTAATTGCAGTAGCACCAAACAACGAGTTACTCGAAAAACTAAAATCTAACTTACAAGAAGTAAAAGCTAGGGGTGGTCAACTGTTTGTTTTTGCAGATCAGGACTCTGGATTTGAAAATGCACCGGGAATAACAGTAATTAATCTTCCGCATGTACCCAAAAGCTTAGAGGCAATCGTCTATACCCTGCCCCTCCAGTTGTTGTCTTACTATGTTGCAGTTCTCAAAGGCACAGATATAGACCAACCCAGAAATTTAGCCAAATCAGTAACGGTTGAGTGAGTGAAGGGTTCCCATATAATTTCTGATTTACCTTGATTCAAGTCTTTTTTAGGTTGTCCAACTGCACTTGATACATCAAGAAGAAACCTACTAAAAGACAAACTCTCTCCATAAATCTGATTTGGGTTTACAGAAATCTTCGTTTTTTTACGCTCAGCAGAAATATTTGATGCATTTTTGCATTTATTATACTGAAAAAGCTTGGATGTATTTGCGTTTAGGAGTATTTTGATAGCCATATCTCTCGAGTCTATGCCGTGCTTACAGCAATATGACCAGAAATTCAGACAGGGGCAGTAGTTGCTATGAAAAAACCAAATCTTTTTAGAAGAACAGCAATGTTTCTTGTTTTTATTTGGAGGGCTGTAATGGATGTGAAATATAATCCATTAAGATTCATTCCTTGCCCAGTTTTACAGGCATATTTTATGCTGGTTTTATTTGTTATATGGAGTGTTTTTTTCGGACTGGTTGCTTCATTGTATTTGGGCTTTATAAACTACAGTATTGTAACCAGCATTGTCGTACATTTGGCTGTTTTAATTCCGTTAGTAATTACTAATGCTGTGTTTATTGATGCAGAGCGTGACGGACACAAATGGTTAATTGAATGGGAAGAGGAACAATCCAAGTACAAACTATTTATAAACCGTCTAAAAACAAAAAATACTATTCTTTGGAAACCAAAGAGAAACGATGGAGAATAAGTAACCTTACACCTACCTTTCTCAAAATGAATCTGGCAAATTAGTAAATTTCTGTGACTCGAGTAATTTTTAATCTAGGATTTTTTAGATCTCACGCAGGCAACTAGATTTGTTGAGGGTTTAAATATTACTTATAATGTCGAAAATTAAATTAACTACTAAGGTAAGGGTAAAAGTTGATTTTTACGATAGATTTTTGGCAGATAGTTTTCATAGCAATGATAAGTGTTTTTTTTGTCATAAAAATTTTGCGTCCCGTAGCTATTCGCATTAACTTGGTAGATTCACCCGATGAGCGCAAAAAACATGAAGGAAATATTCCTCTCATAGGTGGCGTTTCAGTCTACATAGGCCTAATGATAGCAATGTTTAGTAGCTACCCTTTCAACGAAAACTTATCTTATCTGCTCACAGCTGCTTCACTCATTTTAGTAGTGGGAATCATAGACGATTTAAGAAATCTGGGAGCGTGGCTACGAATTTGCGTTCAAGTCATCGCTTGTCTAATAATGATAAAGGGCGGCGGCGTTTATGTTTCGTCTTTAGGTAGTCCTTTTGGTTCGAATGAAATTGCCCTTGGTATATTCTCTATTCCATTTACTATTTTTGCAGTGGTAGGTTTGGTCAATGCCTTCAACATGAGTGACGGCATAGATGGCCTGGCTGGCTCTTTAGCTCTGGTTACTATAATAGGAATAGTTTTGTTCGGTGCCATGTCAGAAAAACCGCTTTTATTTTTATTACTGGCGGCTCTCGCAGCTGCATTGATACCTTACTTATTCGCAAATATTCTTTCTACTAAAAAGGTGTTTTTAGGAGATGCAGGCAGTACGTTAATTGGATTTATTTTAGCCTGGGTGCTTGTTATTTTGAGTCAAAATGAAGAACAATCGATGGTTCCAACCTCGGTATTATGGTGTGTGGCTTTCCCGGTAATAGACACTTTCAGCGTTTGCTGCCGACGCATTCACGCTGGAAAGTCTCCGCTAAACGCCGATAGAAAACATTTCCATCATTTACTATTAGACTCAGGCATTGCTCCGAAAAAATCCTTATTAATTATTTTGGTATTCGCCGTCGGGTTGTTGTCGCTTGGCTTGCTTATACAGCAGTTCTGGCCAAGGGCTAGTCTCAGTATTTTCATTGCAACCGCACTAATATATTTGTGTTGGTCATCGAGATTTGTCGAACAAACACGTCGTCTATGAAAATGTTAAACTTTACAAATAATTAGTTTGTAATCAGGTAAAAAGATATGAAAATTTTGATAACAGGTGGACTGGGCACTATTGGCAGTTGTCTCACCGCAAGATTGCATAAGGAGGGACACAAAGTCACAGTTTATGACAATATGGAAATTGGGAACCTTGATAATCTAAAAGTATATTTAAGTGATGCCGAAATAACTGATATACATGTCATCAAGAAAGATATATTGGATAGAGATCACATGGCTATGGCAATAAGCGGAGTGGATATAGTTTATCATCTCGCAGCAACTCTTGGGACTTTGAACGTAGTTGCTCAGCCATCAAGAATGTTAAATGTTAACTCTACGGGGACTCACCTAGTATGCGATCTTTGTGTGGCAAACGACGTCTCTCTTGTACTCATGTCAACTTCAATGGTTTATGGAAAGAATCCTAAAGCGTCTGTATCCGAGAAAGATGATCTTTTCGTGAAAGGAAATATTGACGTTGGACTTTGGTGGTATGCTATTTCCAAGATGGCCGATGAAGCTTATGCCAATAGCCTCCTTCATGAAAATAAAAAAGCCAAGATTCTTACTATTCGACCTTTCAATGTGATCGCTCCAGTTCAAAGCCCCGTTGTAGGCTTTGTTTTCCCACGATTTTTTCGTGCAGCTTTTTTGAATGAACCATTGCTAGTTTATGGAGATGGACAACAAAGGAGAACATTTACTTGGGCGCCAGATTTTGTTGATTGTATGTTGCAGTTAGTTGATAAAAATATTTCCCGAACCACTATTAATATAGGTGGTACAAACTCTACAAGTATCTTAGATTTGGCAAAACAAATAATCGAGAAAACTGGTAGCAAATCAATAATTAAAAATATTGATCCTCAAAAGTTATTTGCTGGGCAATTTGATGAAATTGACCAGCGCTCCCCAGATGTCTCTTTATTGAAAAGCTACACGGGAGTTGCACCTGAAACATCGATAGAAGAGATGGTTGAACACTTTCGCAAATTTTATAAAAGCAATTTCAATATTGATAATAGAGGCCTCTCCTCTTATTAGTAATTATGAGGCATTTGCACTAAAAAGATGTCTTTGCATATTAGTTGAAATACATAACCCTGAGTTCTGACAATCATAACCAAGGGTTTGTTTATAGTAGGCCCAGAGATAGGTAAAATGTAGTAGACATTGGGCCGATTTCCATGGTAAAAAGTCTCTCGATTTTAGAGGGGCATAGATTTTCTTGAAGAAACCCCTAAAGACTTTAGTTTCTCACTTAGAGGTAAGCATGACTGAAATAATGACAGAGAAGGTGACCCATGTTCACCATTGGAACGATACTTTGTTCAGCTTTCGAACTACCCGCGATCAAAGCTACCGTTTTAAAAATGGTCACTTCACCATGATTGGCTTGCCTTCAGATGGACGACCTCTTCTTCGAGCCTACAGCATTGCAAGTGCTAATTATGAGAATGAGCTTGAATTTTTTAGCATCAAAGTTCCCGACGGAGCCCTTACTTCAAAACTTCAAAATCTTGCTATAGGCGATGAGGTCTTAATAGGAAAGCGCTCACATGGGACACTAATACCAGATAACATGATCCCTGGGCGATATCTTTATTTGCTTAGCACCGGTACAGGTTTAGCGCCTTTTATGAGCATCATCAAAGACCCAGAGATTTACGATCAGTTCGATCGCATCATTCTTACTCACGGTGTGCGAGAGATTTCAGAATTAGCTTATGCTGATTATATTGAGAATGTGTTGCCCAATGATGAATACTTGGGAGAAATCGTTCGTGAAAAGTTAGTTTACTACCCTACAGTGACGCGTGAGGCTTATAAGAATAATGGCCGCCTCACTGAACTGATGACCAGTGGAAAACTATTCCTAGATCTGAAACAGCCCCACCCAAACTTAGACGATGATCGTTTTATGATCTGTGGAAGTCCCAGCATGATTAAGGATTTAGTAGCGATACTTAAGTCGAAAGATTTTACCGAAGCTAGAAATAATAAGCCTGGACATTATGTTATTGAACGAGCGTTTGTTGAATCTTAGTCCAAAAAAGTACTTAAATTTTTCAGTTCCCTAGGGTGTTGTCTTGAATAAATTTTTCAGCTTTTTCAAAAATTAAAATTTTTCGATCATGATTCATTTTATCTAAAGATCTAACTAACATAGATAATCTAGGGTTAGACGCATAAAATTTTCTATTTTTTTCCATGAACCTCCAATACAAGCCGTCTGCTACGTCACACCAAGGACCTTTTTTATAGTTACTCATTTTCAAGATGTAATTAGAACCGCACGTATAGGGTTTAGTTGACATTAGACCGCCATCGGCAAATGTAGCCATTCCAAAAATGTTTGGAGTCATAACCCACTCTGAAGAATCGATATACATCTCCATAAACCATGAATAGATATTTTTAGGAGCTATTTCACAAAGATTCATCAAATTGCTAATAACCATTAGCCGAGGAATGTGATGACTGTAACCATCTTCAAGCGCGCTCTTAATACAATCATCGAGGGGAAGCAATCCCGTTGACCCTTTATACCAGCTATCAGAAAAGTTATTTGTATGCCC
>Ga0308007_10001211_pt1 | contig 11463 bp, 7 predicted proteins | sample Neamet71_FD_203152 | JGI IMG/M metagenome (GOLD analysis project Ga0308007, IMG submission 203152) | Marine microbial communities from water near the shore, Antarctic Ocean - #71 | ecosystem: Environmental > Aquatic > Marine > Unclassified | place: Southern Ocean | collected 2014-06-07
TCAGCAAGCGCCCACACACATTATCTGATTAACTAGTTTAAAGAGCATACCAACAGTACTCAGTAACTTTGTTTCGCTACCCCCTGTCAGTGGAGGCGTATAATACCCACACCAGTTTTTTACGCAAGTACTTTTCCCACATTTTTGCTAAATTTTTAAATATAAATCAACAAAAGACTCAGATCGTACAACAAGCATTCACAACAGTATGATTACTAAACAATGAACACTCAAAAACACAAAAAGCCCAACTCAGGAAGAGTTGGGCTTTTTAGAGAATCATTAACTCACAATTTTAGAGTAATCACCCTACCCAACGGCGCGCATTGTGAAATAAGCGTAACCAAGGAGCGTCATCACCCCAAATTTCAGGATGCCAACTATGCTGCACCGTTCTATACACTCGCTCAGGATGAGGCATCATAATTGTCACTCGACCATCTGCAGATGTTAACCCCGTCACACCCGCTTCACAGCCATTGGGGTTATAAGGATAATGTTCAGTGGCATAACCTTGATTATCAACATATTTTAAGGCTACCTGCTGACGATTACTCAATATCGATAAATCATCAGTATTAGCAAATTCAGTTTTCCCTTCACCGTGCGCTACGGCAATTGGCATTCGAGAACCTTCCATCCCTTTAAAGAAAATAGAATGAGACTCTTGAACTTCCACTTGGACTAAGCGTCCTTCAAATTGCGCTGATTCATTCCGCACAAATTTGGGCCAGTTTTCAGTGCCAGGAATAAGTTCACTTAATGCAGAAAGCATCTGACAGCCATTACACACACCTAAGGTGAATGTATCTTTTCTTTGAAAAAATCGCTCAAATTCTTGTCTAGCAATAGCATTGAACAAGATAGATTTTGCCCAACCTCCGCCAGCACCCAGCACATCGCCATAAGAAAAACCACCACAAGCAACCAACCCTTTAAACCCATCAAGTTTGATTCGACCAGACAGAATATCACTCATATGAACATCTAGCGGCGTAAATCCAGCCTCATAAAATGCAGCGGCCATTTCGACATGACCATTTACACCTTGCTCACGCAAAATCGCAACATTAGGACGAACGCTTAAATCAATTGACGTCAACACATCATCAACTAAATCAAACGATAAAGAGGCTGACAACCCCTGATCATTAGCATCTAATATATTGTCGTACTCTTGCTTAGCGGATTTAGGATTATCTCTCAAAGACTGAATTTCATAACTTGTTCGAGACCAAATACGCTGCCAATCAACACGGTTTTCAACCAATATCGGCTCACCATTAAAAGAAAAACTCATCACATCATCTTGATTAATGCTTGCTAATTCAGTCGCATCAACACCAGCCAAATCATAAGCCTCAATAACCGTCGAGATATCTTTATCTGCAACTTGAATAACTGCACCTAACTCTTCATTAAAAAGCACCGCTGCTAATTCAGCTTTCGCTTCAGCAAGTCCAGACAAATCGACATCAAGCCCTTTATGGCTCGCAAAAGACATTTCCGCTAACACACTTAACAGCCCACCATCAGATCTATCATGGTAAGACAACAATTTACCGTCTTTATTTAGAGCCTGAGTCACATCAAATAGACCAGCCAATGTAGATGGGTCATCCACATCAGGCACAGTTGAATTCAACTTGTTGTATGTTTGGGCAAAGATAGAACCCCCGAGGCGATTTTTCCCGCAACCCAGATCAAGCAACAAAAGCTTACTTGGTACATTTTTAAGCTCTGGCGTTAACGTTGCTCTGGCATCCGCAACAGGAGCAAATGCTGTAATTACCAAAGACAGTGGCGAAGTAACAGACTTTTCTTTGCCTTCTTCTTGCCAAACAGTTTTCATAGACATCGAGTCTTTACCAACAGGGATAGCGATATCTAAAGCAGGACACAACTCCATCCCTACCGCTTCTACTGTCTTATAAAGCTTCTCATCTTCACCATGATGTCCAGCTGCGGCCATCCAATTAGCCGATAATTTAATATGATTGCGCTTAGTAATACTTGCCGCGGCTAAATTTGTTAACGCTTCACCTACCGCCATTCGACCGGAAGCAGGAGCATTAAGTATGGCTAGAGGTGTTCGCTCCCCCATCGACATTGCCTCACCAGTATAACTATCAAGAGATGAAGTTGTGACAGCAACATCTGCCACAGGAACTTGCCATGGGCCAACCATCTGATCTCTCGCTACCATCCCAGTAATCGTTCTATCGCCAATTGTAATTAAAAAACTTTTACTTGCGACAGTAGGATGACTCAATACTCTTTGGGCGGCCTCGGCTAAATCCACATCCGAACCATCAAAGTCATCACCTTCAATATCAAACTTTGTCGCTTCCCTGTGCATTTTAGGCGCTTTACCAAATAATACAGACATAGGAAGATCAACGGGTTCATTGTCAAAATGCTGATCGCTCACCTCTAAATGCATCTCTTTCGTTGCTTCGCCGACAATGGCAAAAGGACAACGCTCTCGCTCACAAATTGCCGTAAATTCATCAACACGATCTGGAGATACTGCCATAACATAACGCTCTTGAGATTCGTTACACCAAATTTCAAGTGGCGACATCCCCAGCTCATCATTCAGTATATTACGCAGTTCAAACTTACCACCACGATCACCGTCTTTGACTAGTTCAGGCAAAGCATTGGATAAGCCACCAGCACCTACATCATGTATAAAACTGATAGGGTTATTTTCGCCTAACTGCCAGCAACGATCTATTACCTCTTGGCAACGCCTTTCCATTTCTGGATTTCCTCGCTGAACAGAAGCAAAATCGAGATCTTCATTTCCATCGGACGAAGCCATTGAGGAAGCAGCTCCACCGCCCAGACCGATCAACATAGCTGGGCCACCAAGAACAATCAATTTAGCCCCAATCTGTATTTCATCTTTTTCAACATGATCGCGACGAATATTCCCTATGCCGCCAGCCAACATAATAGGTTTATGGTAACCACGAACCTCTTCACCCTTGCTTGTTTTAATCTTTTGCTCATAAGTACGAAAGTAACCTAACAAATTAGGTCGCCCAAACTCGTTGTTAAATGCCGCCCCACCAATAGGACCTTCGATCATAATATCGAGCGGTGTGACAATTCGATCAGGCTTACCATATTCGGCCTCCCAAGGTTGTTCGTAACCAGGGATATTTAAATTAGAAACAGTGTAGCCAGATAATCCCGCCTTAGGTTTTGCACCAATACCTGTTGCACCTTCATCACGAATTTCACCGCCAGAACCTGTCGCAGCGCCAGAAAATGGCGCAATGGCAGTAGGATGATTATGCGTTTCGACTTTCATTAAAATATCAATCGGCTGCAAGTTAAATTGATATTCTTTTGTTATTGCATCAGGATAAAAGCGTCCTGCTTCGTGCCCTTCCATAACAGCGGCATTATCAACATAAGCCGATAAGGTTCCATCAGGATTGTGTTCATGAGTATTTTTGATCATTTTAAATAGAGAGTGCTCTTGTTCCTTTCCATCTAAAGTCCAAGAAGCATTGAAGATTTTATGTCGACAGTGTTCAGAGTTTGCCTGTGCAAACATCATTAATTCTACATCCGTTGGGTTTCTGCCCAATTCGATAAATGACTCTACTAAATAATCAATTTCATCGTCTGCCAAAGCTAGACCTAAATTTTGGTTAGCTTGATCTAATGAGGGACGCCCTTTCGACAAAATATCGACATAAGACAGTGATGCAGGCTCAGAACTAACGAATAATGTAGAAGCATCCTGCAAAGAATGCAGAACACTTTCAGTCATCCGATCATGCAAAAGAGATTCAACCGACTTCTGCTGCCCAGAAGTTAAAGCATCACCATAGATAAAATATTGAACGCCTCGCTCCACTCTAACAACATCAACCAACCCACAGTTATGTAAAATGTCCGTCGCTTTAGATGACCAAGGGGAAATCGTTCCAATACGTGGCACAACAACAATCTGCTGATCCGAGTGCTTTAACTCTGTAGACAGTTCCTTAGATTTTGCTCCGTACGTGAGCACCTCCTTTAATACGACCATATCATCATCAGAAAGAGGTTGAGAATCATCATCCATTTCAAAGTGAATAAAATGCAAGTATTGCGCCTCTATACCAGAAACAGGAAGTCCTAGCTGTTGTATTTCAGAGAGTCTTTTTTCTTTACCAAAATCCGATAGAGCAGAAGCGCCAAGCAAGGTTAACATCAGGTAATTTGCCTCGTTTTATAAAGTTGGGGGAATCATTTTGATCGAACATTTAGAATTGTGGGTATTCTAAATCATGGCAGTAAACCTAATCTAGAGAAGATAGGCCTTTTCACATTATTTTTTCACCTGATTTATTGCTTTCACCTTTCTTTGCAGCTCTTTTTTTCTCTTCCTTCTAAATTGAAAAAAACGGCTCAACTGCTTCGATGCCTCAACGGCCAACACCCCACCAGTTGAACGAACCTTATGGTTTAGAAATTCTTGCTCAAAAAAACACCCTTGGCTCTCTATCACACCACTTTTTGGTTCAGTTGCCCCATACACAACACGCCCTAAACGAGCATGAACAATAGCGCCCGCACACATAGAACAAGGCTCTAAAGTCACATATAAAGTGGCTTCTGGTAATCTATAGTTACTACTATTTTTACATGCAGAACGAATTGCTTGGATTTCAGCATGGGCAGTTGGATCACAAGCAGAAATAGAGGCATTTGCACCTTCACCTATATTCTGACCATCAAGCACTATAACCGCTCCAACAGGTATCTCGCCCTGAGCTTCTGCTATGTCAGCTAATTGAAGGGCTTGCTTCATCCAGTATTTATCATCTAACATGAATGACTCCATGGTAATTTTTGACACAAAACACCCCCTTATTTAGGAGTATTATAGTGCAAACTGTTGCTGATCTTATGACAACTGATTTAATGACATTAGACAAAGACGCCTCTTTAACTGAGGCAAAACAACTAATGCAAGAACACAATATCCGTAATTTACCCATTGTCGACAATGACGGTAAATGGACAGGAATGCTAACACAAAGAGAGTATTTGAGATGTGCATTCAATCTCGTTAGTCAGTATGGAACTAAGTTACTAAGCAAAAAAGAATCCGATACATCCGTAGCTAATATCATGTGCACTGACATGGTATCACTAGAAAAAGACACGCCCCTTGAAACCGCTGCAGAACTACTCATCAAGAAGAAGTATGCATGCATACCTATTGTTGACCAAGGCATGTTAGTCGGCATATTAACGCCCATTGATTTCGTCAAGTTAGTTCATAATTTGAAGCTTGATAAATAACGAATCATGTAACAAAACAATAAGTTTTTTTCTTAAAAGCAGGCGTATGGTTTATGAAGCATCATCCGCTTGCAAGCTAACTTCAGTCGCTTGCACACCGAATTCTGTCTCCACAATTACAAAAGCAACCAACTGGCCTTTTTTGAGTGTTCTATGCCCCTCATTCACTATCGATTTATAGTGCACAAAGATATCACTACCATCGTTTTTTTGAATAAAGCCGATGCCTTTTTGGTTGTTAAACCATTTTACTTTACCAATATGTTTCTCTGTCATTGATCGCCTCTTTTTATTATTTTTCAATCAACTTTTTCATCGCCTGCCACTATTATTATAATTTTTGGGTCAGGCCATGTAGTGCAGTAATTTAATGTTTTCTAACACCCCTATCCATAAAAGCATTATATTAAAGGGCTTCTATGCTTGTTTTTTGTTCCTGAAGTTTTGATAACATCCCATTAAAATCAGCTTGTTTCTCTTTTTCTTTCTCAACCACCGCCACTGGTGCCTTAGCAATGAAACTGTCATTACTCAACTTACCTTGAATCTTCCCTAATTCTTTCGTGATTTTATCGATTTCTTTTTGCAAACGGGCCAGTTCGGCGTCTTTATCTATTAAACCGGCCATAGGAACAAGCACTTCCATATCACCTACCAACGCCGTTGCTGACATAGGCACTTCATCACCCACTTGAAGCCATGTAACGCTTTCCAGTTTTGCTAGCTTTTGTAAGAAGGCCATATTCTCAAGTAAACGTTGCTGATCCTTATCGCTACCATTACGCATTAACACACTGAGCGCCTTTGAGGGAGCAATGTTCATTTCTCCACGAATATTACGAATTCCTTCAATAACACGTTTAATCCACTCTATATCCGCTTCAGCGATTTCATCTGATTTAGATTCTTCAGCTTTAGGATAAGCCGCTAGCATGATAGTTTGTTCTTCACCTTCTGTAAAAACACCCGCTATAGGAGCAATTTTTTGCCAAATCTCTTCTGTCAAAAACGGCATCATAGGGTGCGCTAAACGTAAAAAAACCTCTAACACTCGCACCAATGTACGCCTGGTCCCTAGTAATTGCCCTGCGGTTGCTTGCTCATCCCACAATACTGGCTTAGACAACTCAAGATACCAATCACAATACTCATGCCACATAAATTCATAAAGGGCTTGTGATGCTAAATCATAACGATGCGCATCAAATGCTTGATTCACGGCTTTTTCAGTTTTTTGCAAACGAGAAACAATCCACTTATCCGCAACGGACAGGGTTGCTTCCCCCCCCTGTTGACCGCAATCATGCTCTTCAGTGTTCATCAAAACATAACGAGTGGCGTTCCAAATTTTATTACAAAAATTGCGATAGCCTTCAAGACGACTAAGATCAAATTTTATATCACGACCACCCGAAGCAAGAGAACACAAAGTAAAGCGTAATGCATCCGTACCGTAAGCCTGAATCCCTTCTGGGTAAGTTGCCCGCGTCGCTTTTTCTACCTTGGCGGCTAAACGAGGCTGCATCATAGTCGCGGTACGCTTTTTGACTAGTTCCTCAATATCAATACCATTTATTAAATCTAAAGGATCAATAACATTCCCTTTTGACTTCGACATTTTATCGCCATACTCATCACGAATTAGTCCTGTGATGTAAATGGTTTTAAACGGTATTTTATTAGTGAATTTCAAGGTCATCATAATCATACGAGCAACCCAGAAGAAAATGATATCGAATCCAGTAACCAACACATCAGATTCACTAAACATTTTGAAATCTTCGGTTTCTTCCGGCCAGCCTTGAGTGGCAAACGTCCATAATGCGGACGAAAACCACGTGTCCAAAACATCATTATCACGAGTCAAAGTAACGCTATCATTTAATTTATATTTCGCGCGAACCTCAGCTTCGGTGTTAGCAACATAGACCTTGCCTTCAGCATCGTACCAAGCTGGGATTTGATGCCCCCACCAAAGTTGACGAGAAATACACCAATCTTGCAAATCACGCATCCAAGCAAAATAGGTGTTTTCCCATTGCTTAGGTACAAATTGAATATCGCCTTTTTCGACCGCTTCAATAGCAGGCTTTGCCAATGTCTCTACTGCGACGTACCATTGGTTTGTTAGATAAGGTTCGACAATCGCATTGCCTCGCTCACTTCTTGGCACCTTTAACTTGTGGTCATCAATTTTTTCTAGCAGACCTAACTCATCAAAGTCTTTTACCACCTGTTTACGCGCATCAAAACGATCTAAACCTTGATATTTTTTGGGCGCAATTTCATTAATCGATGCATCGTCAGTAAAAATATTGGTTAAAGGCAAGTTATGGCGCTTACCTACTTCATTATCATTAAAATCATGCGCAGGTGTAATTTTTACACAACCAGTACCAAATTCTTTATCTACATAGGCGTCAGCAATAATCGGTATACGGCGATTCATTAATGGCAACATGATCTCTTTGCCGACTAATTCAGCATAACGCTCATCATCAGGATCAACAGCCACCGCCTCATCACCAAACATGGTTTCAGGACGAGTGGTAGCAACGACAATATAATCTTTACCTTCTGCGGTTTTAACACCATCAGCTAATGGATAACGGAAGTACCACATAAAGCCATTCTCTTCCTCTGAGACAACTTCAAGATCTGAAATGGCAGTGTGCAAAACGGGGTCCCAGTTCACCAATCGTTTACCACGATAGATGATACCTTCATCAAATAAGCGTACGAACACTTCTTGAACCGCCGCAGACATACCGGGATCCATAGTAAAACGTTCTTTGTCCCAAGCGACAGAATCGCCTAAGACACGCATTTGATCAGAAATAGTTCCTCCTGATTGCGCTTTCCACTCCCATACTTTTTCTAAAAAGTTTTCACGACCCAAATCATGTCGAGTGAGATTTTGAGCACTCAACTTATTCTCGACCACCATTTGCGTAGCGATGCCAGCATGATCAGTACCTGGCTGCCATAAAGCACGCTTACCTTGCATGCGTTGACGACGAATAATAGCGTCCATCAAAGTATGCTGAAACGCATGCCCCATATGCAGGGTGCCGGTAACATTAGGTGGAGGGATCATAATAGAAAAAGGTTCACCGCTGCCTTGAGGGTTAAATGCCCCACTTGTTTCCCAGCGTTGGTAGATAGGTTGTTCGATGCTTTGTGGTTGGTAGGTTTTTTCCATTATATCGTCTTAAACTTCTTACTTAGCGTGAATGTTAAATGAAGGTATCATTAAAATTGCTTGCTAGTATAGCGCGACATACGCCGAGAAAAAACATCATCTGGAATAGAAAGAGAGGACGGTATGAAGTCACTCATCTTTTTGGGTATTTTTGCTTAACTCCTTTAACACTTCATCCATCAAATTCGGCAAGAGGCTAGCAAACGCTTTTTCAATGGCGGCTTGCAAATCGTCCTGATTAAACGTGGTGGTTTTCGCCATAGCGATATTGGAAACATTTTCAGTTATAACCACTTCAGTCAAAGCAGCGGTCTGATTCGAATTGCTCTTTGAATCTCCTCCTAATGCATTATGCAAGGCATTATCTGTTACACAATCTGGCGCATTGTTTAAACCGCTTTCTACACTATCATTCGAGTGCAGAGCCGACTCGTTAGCCGTTGATACATTATCTATCTCTACTTCATTAGCCACTTCAGCTTCACTGTCACATGACAACACAATGACGTCTGGCGTTTCATCATTATGGAAAGAATTTGGCATTGTTTCTTCTTCAACAATACGTTGAAACGCCTCATCCATTTTAACATCAACAACTATTTCATCGTCAGGCTTTCCTGTACTTGTTGTCACATTAGCAAACGGCCCCTCAGAAAATGCACTGGCAACATCTAAGTCAGAGACATCCGATAAGATAGGAATAGAATCTGTTAATGTATTAAACAAATGATCTTCCTGACTCGCCTTGGTTTTAATTTCATTCGCCACAATATCCATAAGAATAGGAATGTCATCTTTATTCTTTAGAGCAGCCATCAACTCATTCTCATCAGGCTCAGGAACCTGATTTTCGTCCTTATCATTAGTAGACATAACTCTTCCACACTAAACAGAAAACAAAATTAAAAAAAACACCTATTTAATATAATACCTTCTCAACAAACACATCGCCTTTTTTTGAAAGCTGTCGCATCTAGAGAAGGTGTAAATACATATCATATAGATAAAAACGGATCGCCATAACAGTAATCCGCTTTTGAGTTGCTACTTCTCTTTCTATGCTTTACTTAATAAATATTGGGTCAAAAGAGCAACAGGCCTACCACTTGCACCCTTGGCAGGTCCGCCGGTCCACGCTGTACCAGCGATATCCAAATGTGCCCACGGGTACGTCTTTGTAAAACGAGATAAGAAACAAGCTGCTGTTACTGAACCGGCTTCAGGGCCTCCGATGTTCGCTATATCAGCAAAGTTACTGTCCAATTGTTTTTGATACTCATCATTTAAAGGCATTGGCCACACTTTATCCGCTGACACCTGACTGGCTGCAAGTAAATCATCTCTTACTTGGTCATCATTACTATACATGCCCGAGTTCACACTACCCAAAGCGACGACACACGCCCCAGTTAATGTCGCTACATCGATAACCGCTTTAGGCTTGAAGCGCTCTATATAAGTCAATGCATCACATAAAACCAAACGACCTTCGGCATCCGTATTTAATATTTCCACCGTTTGTCCTGACATAGTTTTAACTATATCACCCGGCTTAGTCGCATTGCCGCTGGGCATGTTTTCCGCGGCAGCAATAACGGCAACAAAGTTCACTTTTGGTTTTAACTCACAGATGGCTTTCATGGTACCGAAGACACTCGCTGCACCACACATATCGTATTTCATTTCATCCATTTTAGCCCCTGGCTTTAATGAAATACCACCAGTATCAAATGTAATCCCTTTACCAAGAATGACATGAGGCGCTTCATCTTCAGCTCCGCCTTTATAGGTCATCACAATGAGATAACTAGGTTGATCGCTACCTCGACCAACCGATAGCAAACTCTGCATACCCAATTCATTCATACGACTTTCATCAACAAGTTCGATCTCTACACCATACTCTTCACCGATAGTTTGAGCCTGTAACGCAAGATAATTTGGCGTACACACATTACCGGGCAAATTGCCTAACTGTCTTGCATAAGCCGTGCCTTTAGCGGTGGCAACCCCAACATCTAACGCACCTTGATCAGTACCTTCAAATAACAGAGTATCAATCTCAATAGTCGTTTCGTCTTGCTTGAACCCTGTAAATTGATAAAAGCCTTCATGCAACCACTGAGAAGTTAACGTCAGTATCTGAGAAGCACTATGACCTTTTATCTCAAGCTCCGCCCCTGCAAACGCAACCGTTTTGTACGGTAACGACTTAATACTCGAGGCAACTGCGGCGACAACTTTACGTGCATCAGCATCCGTTAACTCACCATCTGCACCTAAACCAACCAATAGAACAGCTTGTGCATACTCTTGACTTGCTACTGGTAACAATAGAGTGTCCGCTAACTTACCTGAAAATACTTTTGATTGGCGTAATTGAGAAATAAGTCCACTCATATTCTCATCTACCCAACTACTTGATTGAGTCAGTTCGGCTTCACTTGCCACAAAAGTGATAACTAGATCTGTCTGAACCTGTGCTAAGCGATCAAATAACTTTGTATTCATGAGTGACTCCTTTAAAAATTATTATAAAAAACTGGATAATAGCCAAGTTACCAAGGGATAATGGGTACTAAAGATAGTAGAATCAACCCTTACATTAAGCACAAGAAGTCATATAAGGTCTCGAGGTAAATTTGAAGCTATTCCGATATTTAGCAAAAGAGGTGTTGTTATCGACTGCCGCCGTTAGCTTTATTTTACTATTAATTATCAGCAGTGGCCGTTTTGTAAGCTATTTAGGACAAGCGGCCGAAGGTAAAATGACCTTTAAATTTCTTTTTGTCATATTGGGATACCACATCCCGGGGTTTTTACAACTTATATTACCTCTCGCTTTTTTCCTGTCATTATTACTGACCTATGGTCGTCTCTATATTGAAAATGAAATGTCTATTTTATTCTCTTGTGGCATTAGCAAAGTAAAGTTATTGAAATACACG
>Ga0308007_10001212_pt1 | contig 11461 bp, 20 predicted proteins | sample Neamet71_FD_203152 | JGI IMG/M metagenome (GOLD analysis project Ga0308007, IMG submission 203152) | Marine microbial communities from water near the shore, Antarctic Ocean - #71 | ecosystem: Environmental > Aquatic > Marine > Unclassified | place: Southern Ocean | collected 2014-06-07
AATGTGCGTCATTCACTGGTCGGTTATGACACAGTACGAACCTCTCACTGTACTCTCCGAGAAGAGATTGGTCGACGTTGTTTGTTGTTTTACCGGACACAAGGCGGGCAAAAATGTTGAAGGGTTTATCGCCCGTAGTGAGAGTGTCATTGTTATCGATAACGTTATCCTCCCTGAATTTTTCCTTGATGCGCTCATAGTGGTTGTTCTTTTTTGCGTAGTCGATGTATTTCTTCAACGTTTCAATATCGTTGATGACCGGAAACAACTCTCTGACCTTCTTAGGGTCGTAGGTGTGAAGACACTTGACACAAGATGCAGAAGAACCCATTTTAAGATAACTTTTACAGTACACACATTTTACTTAGGTTTGATATACATGTAAATGTCAAACCTAAGTGAAGCATTCGCATAGTAAAAGGTGTATCTAAAACAATGTACTCTACTACCATCATCGCTTACATTGCCAAGCTCGCGAAGGAAAACAAAAAACAGCAAATGGAAAACGACACAATCAAACGGAGAAATGTTGAACTGCGAGAGGTTATTCACAGCTTGCAGGCGATGTTGCGCTATCGTGAAGACTGCGATGCAGAATCTGTTGCTTCTAATGATTCTGGGGAGTCTGTTGCTTCTAATGATTATGGGGAGTCTGGGTACGAGGTGACTTCGGACCATTATTTACCAGTCATACACACAAGCACTGATGCGCAGGGCAGGGAAGAAAACTGAAGGGACTTCGTTCTTCGCGTGCGTGCTCAGATCGCTTCTTCCAAGTGTTAGACGTTCCACCTTCGAGAAGCTACACGCTTAAAAACGATACACAAACTATATACAAATGAGTATTTCACAAGAGAAGAGAGAATTCATCAAGAAGACAGCCCCGGGTATCCATGTATACATGGCGACGACCAACCAAGCTGATGAAATCGCTGCGAATGCAGAGGAGCCCGCAGAGGAATATATCCAAACTCACATGCTGACATGTGAAAAGAGTGCTATAAACCATAAACGCTGCTGGTTTTCTCAAAATCTTTTCCATAATTTTGTAGATACCATGGGGGGTGATGCACTCCGTGAAGTTCTACTGTATCTCGATAATATTGACATGTGCTTGTGTGATGTATTCGTCGAAGCGGGTATTGATACCAAGGACTTGTCTGAAAATGAAAAAAAGTGGGGCACATTGATTATGGATGGGGATTTAGTGACGTTTGAAGATTTTCTTGACAAGTATTAGTTTTAGAAATGTAATAAAAAAAAATCATTTATGATAAAAGTACTATATTTCATCATAAATGATCCTAACGGGGCTCGAACCCGTGACATCGGCGTTGCTTTTAGATGTGTGACCATCTTTATGTATACATAATATAAGCACCGCGCTCTAACCAACTGAGCTATAGGATCCTTCTTTTAGTTGGTGGTTTTTCTTTAAATACCTTAAAGGGTTGGGTACATGTACAAGTAAGAGTGACTATGATTCACGAATGTGTCAAAGAAATATACAGTACTTTGGGTCCTGGTTTTAGTGAGAGAGTGTATCACAACGCCATGGAGGTGATTCTTCGTGAGAATGGTGTGTCCTACGAGACTGAGCGTATCATACCTATCGTCTTCAAGGGACATACCATAGGTAATTTACGCGCGGATATCATCATCGAAAAGACTACCGTGGTGGAGTTGAAATCCGTCAAGGTTATCAACGACGTGATGGTGTCCCAAGCTCGTAATTATTTAAACCTTCTCAATCTTCATGAGGCCTATCTTGTGAATTTTCCTCCGTCTCCGAATGCTGAACCTGAGGTGATTCGTGTGTCACGAGAGCCAGAAACGGTAGCGCCTTAGCCAGGTCCTTCATGAAAATCAATTGGCGTTCATAGTACCCCTTGGGGTCTGTGAGACCTTCTCGAATAATTTCTTGTATTTTTTCCGTATGAAATTTAATTTCCTCTAACCAAAATGTTTGGTAATAGTCCATCAATGTATATGTACACGGTTAAAACTTTAAATGGTTGATATAAACTCCCAGTGTAAATCGTGACAAATCTTTTTCCATATGAGATCTTGTTGATGCAATTTTTCTTTGGACTTTAGGAGTGGAAAATATTCGAGATATGAATCTTCACCCAAGAGTTCACAGAATTTGTAGAGTACGTAGGAGTAGCTCAAGAAGTTTTTACGTTCCGATGGACAATTTTTATCGAATGGTTTTTGAATATCTTTGAACATGAGACGTAGACGTTCCTCCAATTCTTGTTGCATTTTAGGGGGTTTATTCCCGCTCAAAATATTTGTGATGTATGGTACGTGTTCGTAGTACTTGTTTAACTTTAATTTTTTTAAAAGTCCCCTGACTTTTGCGTGTGTGATTTCATTCAAAGATTTAATTTTCATCTTTTTGAATTCGTTCCGCAACTGTTCTATGACCTCTGTGGGTATAGTGGTCATCTCTTGTGCCTGGAACTGTGAAAGCCATTCGTTAAAATGGTTGTCTCTTTTGTATGAATAGTTTATGACTTTTTCAGACGTCTCTTGTTCTTCCTTATATGTGAGCTCTTCACTGATGATTACATCTACTACCATACCACACTTATCACACACGAGTTCACTCGTATCATTGAACTGAAATATATTACTCAATATACAATTGGGACATTCGTCCATCTTTCTTTCAATAGCCCTATCAAGATTTTTCTTCTCAACATCAATAAGATAATCGACAAATATATCCCTTCTTTGTAGACCTACAGTTTCTTTACAGTGAAAGACGTTATCTGTCGTGATCTCTTTATCTATATCTTCCGTGTATTGTTTAAGATATGGCATACATAGCATGATATACTCAGACATTTCTGAATCATACATGGATTTATTACCAGGTTCCTTTTCTATTTTAATCATCCATTCATTTATTCTGTTATTATACCTGCTTAAAAAATTACCTTCCATAGTATCTAATGGATTTACTTCGCAATTTTTTAATTAACGCAATCTATTACATAAAATTAATCTTTAGAAAACCTGATTACAAGATCATAGAAAAACAACTTGAATATTGGGTGGACCACGAGAAGGATTATGTGACGAGCGATGAGTTCTGGGAGAAGGAGTCTGATGATTGGTACGAACACACAAGTTCGTATTACACCACAATCATGAAAGATGGAGGGGTCCCTCCACCACCAGAAGTTGTCATGAAACTCCTCATACGCGTTAAATATTGGTATAATAATCATATCTATAAATTTTTAACGTACGACCGTGAATACCAGTGGCCCCCCGTATATCAAAAAGGTGTACAATTCAGTATACCACTGTCGAGTGCTCAATTACTGGATGTGAGAGGCACACCAGTGAAAGACATACTCGGTAAGATTAAAAGATACGCTGGGCCAAGGGGGGATTTTTATGGTGGGCAAAGGATTAAAATTGGTGAAATGTTTTATTATGATGAAGAGACTCTCAAGGAATTATATCCTAAAATTATATTGAAAAATGTCTTTGGTATCACAAAAACTGTGTGTACAACTGATGGTTATATTAATGATCTTCGGATACCTTAGTGGCCAGATAGAACTTCAACTCCCCTAGATTAGCCACGTTGTATTTTAAAATGAGAAACCTATTATCTTGTTCCTGCATTATTTGAACCGTTGCACACATACTCGTCGCCTTAGTGAAAATATTCATGTACCGAAGGGAATACACACCCGTCATCTCCGGACTCTCTTCTGTACATTGGATGGTTGTATCTTGGTCTGCGAAATCACCTTTACATAGGAATCTGAGTGATTTTCCACTTCTCGTGATTTGAATATCCTCACCAATGTTTGACATATCCCTGCATATACGTTGAAAGTCAACTGATGGTATGGGTGTGTTCTTGGTCATACTCATATCAGGAACTTCAATTTGATTTTCATTAATGTCTAAGAGTTTGAGGGCAAACTTTGTACACGTTTTCTTCTGGTCACTATGGATTTCGATATTCATAAACTCTTTACAGTCTATAGAGATGATAAGAACATCATTACTCGTGATGGTCTTCAAAAGTTTATACATGTTGGTGACGTTAACACCTGTGTCTATATCCTCTATACACGTGTATTCCTCGAAGTTTTCAGCCGCCAGGTGCATATCTATGAGAGATGTTCTCGCTGTATCTAGAGTGACTATATACATCCCATCAGGCTTAAAATAAATATTCACATCGTTGAGAATATCCTTCAGGACTTCAAAGGTTGATTTGATGGCTGCAGCCTGTACGGTGACTAATTTCATCTTTATTAGTTGCGTCTTATTTCTTTATATCGACATATGCATCTGACACACTGCGATTTATTTTTGCCTCGAGTTCGGGGGTCATAGCGGGTTGCAGGGAGCGACCATACTCATCCAGACCAAAAATTTCATTACTGGATTCACCATCGAGGGTTGTCATAGAACACGTACCAAAATCGCATGTATCGAGTTCCTGTACAGGGAGGAGGGACTCTAACCAGTTCTGTATTTCCTTTCCTACTAGAATCTTACCAGTCTTAGTGAGCATTGTGGGGACCCTCGTAATCTTTGCCCTGTATTGGGCAGGTACACCCAACGTGTTCACGTTATGAAATTGTACGAGTTGTTTCAGTTGACTGTGGCGGGTGATGTATTCAACCAATTCAATACTATGTGTACATTTATGACTGAAGATTAAGAGTGACATCTTTGTTTTAGATTTGAAAAAAAATATAAAAAATAACACACAGTTTTTTTGTAACATATAATAAATGGTATTAGTCCTTTTAGTCCTTATAGCCCTGATGTTACTCCTGATGTACACCAGGAGAGAGATGTTTGGATACGCTGGATACAGTGACCCCATCAAACAGGTAGTGATCGATGACCCCCTATTCGATTCGAAAGAATACGTGGAGTCCACTGATGTGAGTGTGAGTAGTAACCTCATGCAGGAACTCGTATTTGCTACCAATAAGTATGTAGCTGACAAAACCGGGTTGTGTACGTACGTCATAGAGACCACATCTATCAAGGAGTTTATCCACGCGGAGAAAAAAACAAAGCTGTACCGTTGCATGTTCATGTTGATGAAACAGCACGGGTTCGCATTTGGCTTCGCGGTCACTTCTGATATTATCGTGAACCCCGATGGGACCGTGCGAGTCGTGAGCGCTCGCACACAGCCCATAGACGTACAGCCGCCTACGGACCAGAGTCCTTTTGAGAGTGATATAGAGGGACATGTTTTTGTGGACTACGACCTCTTCAAGAAGAGTGAGTTGGAATTAATAAAACAAAAGTCGATGTAAATAGTAATGATAAGCGTTGATGAAATCTCACGACTGACTGACAAGAAGAATAAACTGAGAAAAGACACGTACATCAAAATATTTGAACAAGTATCTAGGAAGATTCGTCTGTCTGTAGATTTTGGGAGTAAGTTTACAGTTTTTCAGGTGCCTTCATTTCTCATCGGTCACCCAATGTTCGATAGGTACAAAGCGACCACTTACATCAAGAGACAGCTCGAGCGCGGTGGGTTTGAAGTAGTCATCACAGGCGATCACGAGCTACATATCACATGGAAAATAAAGAAGGTTTCGGAGAACAAGGTTGAATATGAGAATTCATTAGAAGATTTTCCAACACTTATAAACTTGAAAAAAGCGGCGAATAAATACAGGCGCCACGCGGAAAAAAGTTGATAAAATAATTTCATATAAATATATAATGGATAACCTCAACATACTTGTAGAGGCTAAACGTGAATATATGGAACAATTATCTATCCTCGTATGTCCAGTGATGATTGATGTTTTTGATGAGATGTACCAAGAGGCGCAAAAATTATCCAAGGGGCGTAAGGTGCTCATCATGTTTCAAAACTTGTTAAAGGATGTTCCCAATTGGAGTGAGACGATGGCGAAGCAGAATACGGATAATATAGCCAATAGATGTGCATGGTTCAAGGACCTCGTTGCAGCGGTGTTTGTGAGTTCTGTGAAGATTCTTTCAGCCGTTCGACTCAGTAAAGATACTAAAAAATTATCTGTGAAACTTCCCAGTAATGAAGTGTTTATTCACACGTGCTACAAGAATGCCGCGAAGGATTTGTATAAAAACCCCTATGTGTTCAATGATAATCAATCTGAACATGACCGCAACGATAAAATCTACGAACGGTTCGCTTTGTGTGTAGAGAACACTGTCAAAGAACTCATCCCGGTACAGCAGATTTTACAAACGTATATGACCACTGCTCATAACGATGAAATATTGGAACCTCATGACGGTGACGTGGAGCAGGATGACGTGGAGGAATATGAAGAGGATGGTGTGGCGGAATATGAAGAGGATGGTGTGATACCAGGTCCTGAATCAATCGCCCGCCCCGAAGTGGAGGATGATGAAACGTTCACAGGTCCCGTCGAATCACAGGAGGAGGAGGGTGAAATATCAGGAGAACCGAACCCCACGCCCCTCCCGGCTCCCCCTGTTCCCCCAGCCCACCCAGCGTATTTCGATAATGAGTTCAGGACTATAAACACGGAAAAGGGTATCCCTCCTCAGCAACCCGACGACGAAGGAGAAGATTTATTCTCAGACGCCGCTGAAACGAGGCAGAGAAAACAATTTTAAAAAAACCTTCGGTTATTACATATGGACGAATACCTCAGAGACCCTACATGGGCAGCAATCATAGGCGGCGCAATAACAGCTTTATATATTCATGGAAAAGCTCGTCTCAATAACGAAGGTACACTCATGACCAGTGCTTACATGAAACCCGCGGCCCTTGTGGCCATATTAGTATATTTCATAATTTCCAACGGTGTAGGTAAGCGCGAGTCTATTTCTACTGCCCCTTTTTAATGACTTAAAGATTTCCCACCTGTATATATAAATGTCTTCTATCACCGCTTTCAACGATATGATGGGTCAATTTCTTATGGAACTGCACAAGACTTTCCCAGAAGAGAAGGGGCTCAAGAAATATATCACTGCCTTTGAATTGCTGAGGGATACCCACCCGAAGAAGATTGTCACCAGCTTCATGGAGAACATCGGCCCCTATGCAGACAAGGTTAGTGCTCGTGACGAATCGTTTTTTCTTTCCGATTCTAACAACATCGAGTTTCTCAAGCCCCTGAACATCACACAGTGTTGGCCTAATGCTTCGGATGGGACCAAGGGTGCCATCTGGCAGTACATCCAGACACTCTACATGTTGGGTACCACCATCACCTCTATCCCAGCCGAGACACTCACCATGATTGAGAATGTTGCGAAGCAGTGTGCCGATAAGATGCAGAGTGAGGGGGGTGATATCGATGAGTCGCAGCTCATGAAATCCATGCAAGGTATGCTTGGAGGTATGATGAAAAAATAAAAGTTTAATATATAAATGGCATCTTTGTTTGAAGACCCTAAGCAACTCGTTCGTTCGGATAAAATTACAGAGTTTTGGCCAGTCGTGGATCATACAGCAGAAGAGAGGGTGAATGCGACGGCCAGGTTCATAGTGTACGCGACTTGTATATTGTATTTAATTCGCCGTGATGTTCGGGTGTTTGTTTTAGGTGTGACGGGTCTGGGTGTTCTTTATGTTATGGAAAAGTCTAATATGATTAAGGATGGGATGGCCCGCCCCGTGTTTGCGGGGCAGGGCGGCTCTTCATGTCAGATACCTGCTCGCGATAACCCCATGGCAAACGTACTGATGAACGAATACATGGATAGACCCGACCGCCCCAGCGCGTGTGAATATTCTTCTGTGGATGATAAGGTGAACAGTATGCTTTCTGACCGCATCCCCTATGGTCCTTCCCGGTCTCGGTCCGCTCTCCCCGAGCAGCAGCGCAATGGGTATTCGAGGCAGTTTGTCTCCATGCCCGTCACGAATATACCAGGAGACCAGACTGCTTTCGCGGAATGGTTGTACGGTGATAAGAGCGGTGCCACGTGTAGGTCCGACCCCCGTATGTGTGATCCCAACGCCCGTGGTGCCCAGTTGGAAGCTTTCGCGGGTTTGGATCCCAACGGTGATAAGAGGAGTGGGTTAAGGAGTGGAACAATTTCTTAGTCAATAGTATATGGCGTACCAGCTCCAACCAGGATTGAAATTGGTTCAGAACCCGGCTCACCCCCCAGTGTGTGCTACAGAAGAAGTTTTTGTGTACCCCCAACCCACTACATTGAACTACGGTTCTAACCGCCCCAACACGATGCTCTACGGTACATCGCCGTATATGGCGGGTAAAGGGGCCCCCGCGCAGTTCGTCGAGACCAGTGACCAGCTCCGTCCCCAGTCTACGAGTCAGTTTAACAAGATTGTCACCAAGACGTACGATAAGAACTTCTTCCCCATCCAAGACGTCGCTTGTAAGTTACCCCCACGCACCATGTCCTACGAACCCGCGAGCACCCGTGCAGAACTTCAGAACGGACAGTTTCAACAGAGATATCTCAATAAAAAATATTAATTACAAATAAGAATGGCGGACCCCATCTCAATAATCGCTATAGCAGGTTTAGCATATTTAGGAAAAAAATTAAGTGAACCCAAACGTGTGGAGAATTATGGTCTGGCTAAGGCTACCACCCAGGAAGGACCCGAAGGACTCGAAAGAGCCGAAGTGCCTGTGATGGAAGGTGATATAATGACACACCCCTCCATGCAGCAAAGGAAAATGGAAACGGTTAATTTCGGAGTGATTGCTCCCCAGAACCGTTCCAATGGAGGTGACGCCCTCGCTGAACGCGCCCGTATGAATGATAATGATTTTGGTCGTATGAATAACCTCTCACCAGTTGAGAAGCAGTTGGTTGGCCCTGGTTTAGGTTTAGGCCCTGATGTCCCCGCATCTGGTGGACATCAGCAGCTTTTCAGGGTCAACCCTGAAAACGTCGGTGCCTATCGTCTCACGACGCTACCGGGTAGGAGCGGCCCCGCGAAGGATATCAACGGTGGTCGGCGGGGTATAGCTGGTGAGCTCGCGCATAACCGCCCGGAAAAGACAGCTTTCCTTCCCGCCCGCCGCCCAGAGACAGCAGGTCGGGCACAAGGTATGTCGGGGTTGGTCCCTCGTGCAGAGCATGAACACACCAAGCGCCTCACGAACCGTTCGGAGACTGGGCAGCGTGATGATGGACTGGGGTTTTCGGGTGCCAAACGCATCATCTCAGCGGGTACCATGCCCAAGGACCCCACACGTAACAAGAAAGATGGTAACATCGAACAGTTTGGTTACAACAATCTCCCAGCCCCCAATATTCATTCATTCGCGCACGGATACGTTAACGCACCGGCTTCTAAGATTGGCGAGAAGCGCACTTACGGTACCCCCCACACGGTCGAGGAACTCATGGAGTACGGTTTCAGGCCCGACGACCGCCGTGGAAAGGTGAACCGACAGGGTAACGCTGGGCGTATGAACGTCCGCGCGGGGGCCCTTAACCAAGGTGGTATGCCGACAGCCGCGCGTGTGGACACGACTCGTATGGATGGTCATCTTGGCGCCGCCAATGGTGGGTGGACCCAGCAGTACACGAACGATTCTTTTCATCAACTGAACCCCTACAAGGGGACCGAAAACCCCCGTGCGAATGACTTCAGTCTTGACGTCGCGAAGAACCAACTTCAGAACAACCCCATAGCACAACAACGATTTTAAATAATTTTAAATATTCTAGCGAGTAACAACACGCATTAAAATAGTATCCCTTTATTTTAATGAGCGTCTACACACTTGACCTCGATAGTAGTGAGAGAGACCCCGTATTGTATCCAGACCCAGGAGACTACGTCATAGAATTGAAAAACCCTATTTATGATGTGAAGAAGATTTCTATGATTTCAGCACGTATTCATAGCAGTCAATTGTTGATTAATGAAAGGAATAATACTTTTTATATAAGTGGTACAAGTGTTACATTGGCTAATAATAATTATAACGGGAATACCTTAGCCGCAGAACTTGTTGATAAAAGTTCAAATATCACTTCAGCAGTGTATGATTCAAATATAAACAGCATCACATTCACTGGAGGTAACCCCTTCACGTTTGATTTTTACGATGGCATCAATGGGTACACATCACGTGTTGATGGGTACACGACACCCCATGATATTTTAGGACTTCCTGCGAGTAATGTTGTGTCCGATGGAACCACACTGACCACGGGGAGTATCAATCTTCAAGGGCCCGATGCAATCATATTTAAACTGAGCAGTGGGTCTGAAGAGTTTAACAAGACTGTGTTCGCAGAAACACCTTTTTACACTGGACGTATACTGACATCCGGAGACGTCATAAATTATTCGGGGGTGGATGATGCTGTGGTACATACTTTTGATTCAGGTCCTCAAAAAAGTATTTCGAGTTTGAGGATACAATTCTTCTATAGTAGTAATAATCGCCTGATACCTTACGACTTCAGGCACGCTAACAATATCATAAAGTTAGCCGTTGAATGTTCAACTGATAAACTTGAAAATATACCGAGGGTAAAGAAAGATTTTTCACTTCCACCGCCTATGCGAATCCCTGATATGGAGGACCCGAATAGATGGAGTGCATTTATTTATATATTTTTGATAGTCCTCACGGGCGTCATACTTGTGTTGTTCACTAAACCCCGTAAAGTTTAGCGAGTCACAGCATACATGGGGGACGTGGGCTTCTGCACACGCTTGGAGAGACGAGACATAATCATGTAAACAATCACCGACAGCAGAGTCGTCACAACAGCGGAGAGGGCGTAGTTAGCACCACTGTTCTTCTGGACCTTCACAACCTGATGAATCGTCCACCGGACGAGGTCCATCCACGAGATGGCGGCGGCGAAGGAGAAACCAGCGACGACAGCGTTAAGCGACTGAGCTTCGAGCTCAGCGCCAATTTGAGTAATCATTTGGGTAGACATTTATTATTATAAAACATTTTTATTCTGGCAATAGTTCTTCTGTAAACAAAATCTTTTTATACTTTTCTTTCTTGTACCCCCTAATAATGAGGGGTTCATCTACATCTGATTCAGAATCGGAAGTGTCTTCACCAGCCTTGAATGATTTATATTCTGAATCAGTCCAACCCTCTGGACCCTCTGGACCCTCAGCCTCATGCAAGGTGTTCATTACTATCAATAGCATTTTTTACCATGCGTTCTGACGGATTGGTGGGTACCCAACTCTCCCACGCATCATAGGCTTCCGTGATAGCCTTCATCGCGACATTCGAACCCTGATATGGCTCGAATGCATCTTCATCCTCCTCATCAACTATTTCTATGTCGTCTATATCCGAACCATCACTATCGTAAATTTCTGGAAAGTAGGAACCAATTTTATCACCTATAGTGTGCATCGCACAATATTTCATACAATATTCCATATCCTTGGCGAGGATTGTTGAGCGCCCACAGGCTCGTGCGTAGTGTCCTGACAACATGACCG
>Ga0308007_10001213_pt1 | contig 11461 bp, 14 predicted proteins | sample Neamet71_FD_203152 | JGI IMG/M metagenome (GOLD analysis project Ga0308007, IMG submission 203152) | Marine microbial communities from water near the shore, Antarctic Ocean - #71 | ecosystem: Environmental > Aquatic > Marine > Unclassified | place: Southern Ocean | collected 2014-06-07
ATCGAAGACGACGTATTCAGTGTCCTGACTCTCGAGGGATCCGTCAATGCTAGAAATCATATTGGTGGCACAGCACCGGAACAAGTAAGATTCGCAACAAGAACAGCAAGAAAAAGAATGAACGCTACTGAAAACACACCTGCCAAAAAATAAGCTTAAGCGACGTTAAACATCAAATATTATTTCTCCGCCATCCTGCTCAAAACAGACGCGATGCAACAATACGCCCAATGACTCTTTAGTCGTCGTGCAAATCCAAGAATTTTGAATCAAATTAAGGTAATAACCACCCGATTTTGCAGCTATCCAAATCTGAGCCTGAGTGGGCTGTCTTGAAACAATTACCTTGGACCCATTGGCTTCAATAGTAAGCGTTAAAATTCCAGCTGAGGTTTCGCAGTCTATATCTTCAACACTACTGTCAACAGCCTCCTCAATAGCGAGCATTACGTTATCACAATAAAGATTAAATTCAGTTTCATTCATATTTATGAACCATTTTTGACATATTTATCAATTGTAGTGAATATATGCGATTGAGTGTAGTAGCCATCAACCGTTATACTCAATAGCAATTAAATAAAAAAACAGGTTTACCCATGCAGCGTTACTTTGTATTAAGTTTATTGGCTACATTAGCATCCACTATATTTCTGACTGGTTGCGGCAACAAAGGTCCATTATACCTTCCTCCAACTCCTATCCAAGTAGTCATATCCTCTTCAGATAATAATGAGCAAAGCTCAGGGTCCATAAAATCTGAAACCATCCAAAAAAGTGGTGATTAGTCTATGACGCACTTCTATTATGCCTACGGTGAAATGTTTGCTGAAGATGTGGCTTTGGAAACAGTTGCTCAACACTACGGCACCCCAAGCTACATTTATAGCCGCTCAGCTCTAACGGAACATTTTCTGGCCTACCAAAACGCCCTGTCTGGCCAACCCCACTTGGTTTGTTTCGCCGTAAAGGCAAACTCTAATATTGCAGTACTTAATGTTTTAGCAAAGCTCGGAGCAGGATTTGACATTGTGTCAGGAGGAGAGTTGGAACGAGTACTAATTGCAGGGGGTGATCCCAAAAAGATTATTTTCTCTGGTGTTGGAAAAAAGCCCAAGGAAATAGAAAGAGCTCTTGAGCTAGGGATACACTGTTTTAATGTTGAGTCTGAGGCCGAGCTCGACACCCTAAACAATATCGCAAGATTTTGTGGGAAAAAAGCTCCTATTTCATTACGAGTAAACCCAGATGTCGACGCCAATACACACCCATATATCTCCACTGGATTGCGTGAAAATAAATTTGGTGTGGATATACATAAAGCACTAGAAGTCTATCTAAAAGCATCTCAAATGGATTCTCTAGAAATTATTGGAGTGGATTGCCATATAGGATCGCAGTTAACAGAAACAGCGCCTTTTATCGATGCACTAAATCGAATATTGGAACTGGTGGATAAACTACAAATCAACAACATCAACCTTAAGCACTTAGACCTAGGAGGAGGACTTGGGGTTTGCTACAAAAATGAAAAGCCGCCTAAAACAAAGGACTATATCAAAGAAATACTTTCTCATTTAGGAGAAAGACATCTAACTCTGATCCTAGAACCAGGTAGATCTATAACTGCAAATGCAGGCATACTACTCACTAGGGTTGAGTACCTAAAGCCAAGCCAAGAAAAAAACTTTGCCATTGTTGATGCCGCTATGAATGATATGATTAGGCCGGCTCTTTATCAGGCCTGGCTTGCGATTGATCCCGTTACACCCAGGGTCGGTAATGCCAGAAAATGGGACATAGTAGGTCCAATTTGCGAAACTGGTGATTTTATAGGTAAGGACAGAACTTTAGCGATAGCTCAAGGAGATTTACTCTGTATTAAATCTGCAGGGGCTTACGGTTTCTCCATGAGCTCCAACTACAACAGTAGAGGTAGAGCAGCAGAAATAATGGTCGATGGTGCTAATATGCATGAAATTAGACAAAGAGAAAGTTTTGAGGATCTAGTACGTGGTGAGTCACTATTGCCCGAAGATGAAAACTAGTAAAAAAATATTAAGTAACGCAAATACAATGCTGGAATAATTATGTTACTAAAATTCACAAAAATGCACGGTCTTGGTAATGATTTTGTAGTGATAGACGCTATATCCCAATGTGTCACAATAACTCCAGAGATAGCTAAAAAACTGGGGGATAGACATTTTGGTGTAGGCTGCGATCAAATTCTGGTGATAGAAAGCCCAACTCAGCCAGATATAGATTTTCGTTATCGTATTTTCAATAATGACGGTACGGAAGCAGAGCAATGCGGCAACGGTGCTCGCTGCTTAGCTAAATTTGTACGCAACCGAAAACTTACAGGAAAGAGTAAAATTCTCGTTGAAACTGTAGGCGGAATTATCGAGCTACAGTTACAAAACAACCAATTGATTACAGTAAACATGGGTCTACCTGTATTTGACCCCAAAGAGATCCCCTTCTCGGTGACACAACAACAAACTACCTACAAAATCCCTATCGAGGGTTCAGATTTATTGATTAGCGCCATCTCCATGGGTAATCCCCATGCAGTATTAAAGGTAGACGACGTGTGTACTGCCTCAGTGGAGTTTTTAGGCTTAGCTATCGGCAAACATGCACTGTTTCCAAAACAAGCAAATGTAGGATTTATGCAGGTACTGAACCCCCATGAAATTAATTTACGGGTTTATGAACGAGGGGCAGGAGAAACGCTGGCCTGTGGTTCTGGAGCATGCGCAGCAGTTGTAGCGGGACAACTACAAGGATTGCTGGAGTCGCCTGTTACAGTAAACCTAACCAGCGGCAGCTTAACTATTGAATGGCCAGGTCATGAGCATCCAGTCATGATGACGGGGCCGGCTACTACCGTATACCATGGGCGAATAAACGTATGAGTAAAATACCTGATAGCCCAAAGAACAGTAAACTAATAAATAATGCGGTGATCAAAGATTATCTTCAAAGTAATCCAAATTTCTTTGATGACAACCCAGATATACTTGAGCTTGTTTATCTTCCACATAAAAGCGGTGAAGCTATTTCGCTGATTGAACGTCAGACTGCACTATTAAGAAAACGTAATTTTGAACTATCTGAGCATATTAATAAATTATTAAGTACGGCTGCAGACAATGAAAAATTATTTGAAAAAACCACGCGCCTAGTAGCCTCACTTGTTGCCGCTAAAGATTTAGCAGCAGTTGTAAGTCAACTATCAGAAAGCCTTAACGTCGATTTTAAAGTTGAATTCCACCGGCTAATTCTATTTGGAAATCATGACTTAACGACAAATATCCATACAAAAACTACCTCAATAAAAGAAGCCCAAAAGGCAGTTGGCGGCTTACTCAAAAGTAGCAAGCCTCTCTCTGGAATACTAGCTCATAATGAGCTTAACTTTTTATTTGATAATAAAGCCAGCAAAGTCGGCTCTGCTACTGCTGCTGCTCTTTCTAGTGACTCAGTTTTTGGAATTCTTGCGATCGGAAATTCGAATTCAAAACATTATAACAGTGTTATAGACACTCTATTTTTTAGCCACATAACTGAAGTATTAAACAGGTTAATACCTATCATGCTAAACAAATCATAAGCGCGCCAGATAATGCATAACTTTTTGGCCGGACGGATCGAGGAATTTGAAGAGCATCTTCGGACAGAACGTCGTTTATCTCCTCACACTATTAGTAGCTATAAGCGGGATCTCAAAAAACTTTCTCTCTGGTGCTCCAGAAAATCATTACTACAACCTAACGATATCGATATTCAAGATCTCAGAGAATGCCTATCAGCTTTACATAGGGAGGGTTTAGGAGGTAGAAGTATTCAAAGATGGCTATCTTCACTTCGTACCTTTTTCAATTACGGTTTAAAAAATCGCTGGGTTACATCAAACCCAGCAGACGGCCTTGCTGCACCAAAATCACCAAAAAAACTACCGAAGACTTTAGATGTGGACCAAGTAAATCAATTTTTATCTCTTGGCATTTCTACCTGGATTGACTATCGAGATCACGCCATAATTGAATTGCTTTATTCCTCAGGATTAAGACTTGCTGAGCTTGCTGGCTTAAATCTTACAGATATAGATCTAAAAGAGTCCACGATTATAGTAACTGGAAAAGGAAGAAAAACTAGGTGCTTGCCAGTTGGAAAACAAGCCATGAGAGCAGTTAAACTTTGGCTGCAACAGCGCCAGAAATTAACTAAGTCTGATTTTTCAGCAATGTTTCTTAGCGTACATGGCAGGCGTCTTTCGCCACGAAGCATTCAAGATAGATTAAAAAAAATTAGCATCCGTCAGGGAATGCATGGAAAAGTCCACCCCCATATGCTGCGGCACTCATTTGCAAGTCATTTGCTGGAGTCAAGCGGAGACTTGCGTGCGGTACAAGAGCTCCTAGGTCATCAAAATATTTCTACAACTCAGATATACACTCATCTGGATTTTCAACATCTTGCAAAAATTTATGACAAGGCTCATCCGCGTGCTAGAAAAAAGAAATACGACTAGCTGCATAGATAAAAATTATTTTTCTTCTTATATTGCCTCACTATCAGTTTCGCCTGTCCGTATTCTGATTACCTGTTCAAGTGAAGTAACAAATATTTTTCCGTCACCAATTTTTCCAGTATGTGCCGACTTAGAAATAGACTCAATTACAGAATCTAACTGAGCGGTATCTACAGCAATTTCCAATTTTATTTTAGGCAAGAAATCAACCACATACTCTGCGCCCCGGTAAAGTTCTGTATGGCCCTTCTGACGACCGAACCCCTTGACCTCCGAGACAGTGATGCCTTGCACGCCAAGATCAGCGAGCGCTTCACGCACATCATCTAACTTAAAAGGCTTAATAATTGCTGTAATGAGCTTCATATGGCTATCCTAGCATTCTTTGTATCGTATGGTCTGTTTAGCATGCAATGAAAAGATACTCTTTTTAATAAACAATTGCACTTTGAGTTTACTTTTTTCAGTAAAGAAAAATTCTTATTAACAAGTTTGATTAAAAGCTCAGTTTATTACAAATAAAAAAATGGGGAAAGATGCGTGGCATTTTTCCCCATTTTTTGATGACTTAAATTGTAAGCTAACGTTTACTTCACAAACTCTGGATAAGCTACTAAACCAGTTTCACTGACATCTACTCCGTCGCTTTCCTCCTGACCTGTTACACGTATACCCATGATTTTCTTGATGAAAAACCAAACGACAATACTAGTAACAAAAGTCCAAGTAAAGATCACAGCAATCCCAGTCAGTTGACCTATTAATGTAGCATCTTCATTGCTAGACAAGCATACAGCCAAAAGACCCCAGATTCCCACTACACCGTGGACAGAGATAGCCCCCACAGGATCATCAATTTTGACTTTATCCATCAAAATTACTGAGAATACGACGATAATCCCACCAATGCCGCCAATAACTGTTGCGTAACCAGCAGTCCAGGCAAGTGGCTCAGCTGTGATTGCAACTAGGCCAGCTAAGGCCCCATTTATAGCCATAGTTAGGTCTGCCTTGCCAAACAACAGCTGCGAGGTTATTAAGGCGGCTATTAATCCACCAGCAGCAGCAGCATTAGTATTCACAAAGATGTCGGCTACAGCGTTGGCTTCACTAACATCAGAAACCTTAAGCTCTGAACCACCATTAAACCCAAACCAGCCCATCCATAAAATGAACATACCAATAGCCGCTAAGGGTAAATTGCAGCCAGGGATAGCGTTAACTCTTCCGTCTGCTGTATATTTTCCTTTACGCGCTCCAAGCAATAAAACACCTGCAATAGCAGCGGTAGCACCGCAAAGATGAACTACGCCAGAACCAGCAAAATCCTGAAATCCTGCAGCATCAAGGAATCCACCTCCCCATTTCCACATGCCCTGCACCGGGTAAATAAAGCCCGTCAAAACAACAGCAAACAGTAAAAATGCCCAAAGTTTCATACGCTCAGCAACGGCACCAGAAACTATCGACATCGCAGTTGCAACAAAAACAACCTGAAAGAAAAAATCAGACGCGCCAGAATAATAAGTATCCCCATTGCTTGCGAGTACCTCTTCAGCTGTAGCATTTGAGATTATATTTCCAAACCAGATATCAGGCAGAAAACCATTTGCACTACCTCCATACATAATTGCATAACCCATCACTAAATACATAACACATGAAATAGAGTATAAGGCTATATTTTTAGTTAGGATTTCAGTAGTACTTTTAGCTCGGACCAAGCCAGATTCAAGCATGGTAAAGCCTGCCGCCATCCACATAACTAATACGCCACATATTAAAAAATAAAATGTATCTAGCGCATATTTAACTTCAATTAATTCTGGGCTCATTTTATATCTCCTGCGTTAAAGTGCTTCAGTACCAGACTCGCCAGTACGAATCCGTATTGCTTCTTCTATAGTGGTAATAAATATTTTTCCATCTCCAATTTTTCCGGTATTAGCGGCAGTAGTTATAGCCTCGACTGCCTCATCTACCATCTCATCAGCGACAGCTACCTCGACTTTCACCTTGGGCAAAAAATCAACCACATACTCAGCACCCCGATAGAGTTCTGTATGGCCTTTTTGGCGCCCAAATCCCTTAACCTCGGATACTGTAACGCCCTGTACACCAATGATAGATAATGCTTCTCGCACATCGTCTAGCTTAAAGGGTTTAATCACTGCTGTTATCATTTTCATTATTTTCTCCTTTTAAAAGATAATGGTGTTTTTGCTACTGCAAACACACCGTTATTTAACTACATACTTTTACTAATAGAGAAGACTGCAGAGCTTTCGCACCAATCTGACCCCCAGCACTCTTTTCTATCAAGATCTGTGTCGATAAAGCTAAGCGCCACATCCAAGCCATAAAAAGATTTACTGATTGTTATAGAATAGTCTGTATAGCTATCCTCTCCGTCAGACAAGAACGCCTCCATTGAATCATTAAGATTTCCGTCATCGCTCGCATTATCAAAATCATTTAAGCCTGCATGAAAATCTAGGACAAAGTCTGCCGGAAGAGCATAGCTATAATCAGCATAAATATAGTTAAATTTACCTGTTTCCTGCCAATAATCACTAGAATAAGCGTAACCTAGGGTGAAATCTTTATAGCCAAGGCTGCCGTAAATCTCCGAATAATCAAGATCACGATCCTTGTCATAAGCCCCGCTTGAAAAATTAGTAGGGCTAGCAGTTGGGTAGTCATAGTAGACAGCGCCGACATCATAAGAGATGTCTTCTGAAATACTGCCGCCATAGCCAGCATAGTAATCAAGCTCCATGGAGGGGTTCGCATCTCCAGTGAGCTTAAAATCGACAGTTGACCCCCAGGTTCCTATGTATATACCATTCTCAAAAGAAACATCGAACCCTCCCTGCACAGCAGGTCCCGTATCACTCTGAGAAATACCACGGAACTTATAATCAGTGGTTAATGTCATGTTGCCTGAAGTCTCAAAAGCTTGCGCAGTAACTGGAACAGTTAAGGCAAATACTGTAACTGTCAGTGTTTTTTTGAATATATTCATATACTAGCTCTCCAATAAAAATTTATTTAATGTCTTCCTCATATTAAATAATGCATATATCGTGCCAACTTTTTTATTTTAGAGAAATCAACCTGAACTCACTTAATACATTACCAGCTTGCACCAAACTGGAGCCATAAAAATCAAACCAGATCAAAAATTGCACCAATTGAACATCTTTAGTTTCAAAGGATTTTTGATAAACTAGGCGAATTTGTGTAATTTGATAGAGGGTAGTTTTTAGCCCCAAACTAACTCATTGCTTTTTTGAGGAACATAAACGTGAAAACAAATGAACTGCTTGACCGATTTTTACATCAATTTAATAACATTATGGTGCCCGGTGCTGAAACTTTAAACAAAGAACTGCAGCAAAAAATGCGTGTGGCCGCACAAGCTACTTTTGACAAGCTAGATTTAGTAACTCGAGATGAATTTGATGCACAAAGAGCAGTGTTAGATAGAACTCGAGATCAACTCGAGAGCATAAAGAAGCAACTAACAGGCATAGAAGAAAGTCTTAGCACCAAATATAGATGAGGCATACGATTTTTTAGCTAAAGCCTAAAAGGTAACCGTTTGTCTATGATAATCTCCTTAGGGGATAATTTACAACCATAAGCAATTACCTCAACCCCTGCATTGATGGCTTGCCTCATTGTTTCGGCATAATATGAATCAACCTCGTCAGCAAGCCCAGTATTTTTGGCTCCAGAATGCTGTACGCAAAATACAAGTACAGAGCGATGGCCTTGTTCAACCTTTCTTATGAGTTCACGCAAATGTTTAGCGCCCCTCTCAGTTACGGCGTCAGGAAATAAAATACACCCTCCTCCGATATCAAATGTCATATTTTTTACTTCTACGTAACAATTCTTGGCTGGCGAGCTAAGGAGGAGATCTATACGACTTTTTTCGTCCCCATATTTCACTTCTGTTTGTATAACTTTGTAATCTTGCAGTTCCGCTATAATTCCGTTTAAAATTCCCTCTTTTACTAAATAGTTAGAACGGTGTGTGTTGATTCCGCATAAAAAACCATCCGGGGTTATTGTGAGCTCTAGTGTACCTGGCAATTTTCTATTTGGATTATCGGTACGGGAAAACCAACATACCCCTCCCTCAACCCAACAATTTTTCATAGATCCTGTATTTGGACAATGAATTGTTAACTCCTCTCCATTCTCTAACTTTACATCAACGAGAAATCGTTTATAGCGCCTCAACATGTGAGCCTTTTCAAAATAAGGTGAAATTTTCATTTATAGAACCGTTTTTATTAGCACTTTAGTCTGCACCGCTTATTATCAGGCGACATATCAGCTAACTTGAAAAAATATTTGTTGTTAATTTTGGCAAAAAATCGAGTCTTAAATGCTATGGTAATTAAATTTACTGGCACTTATATTAAAATAAATTGTTTTTTTACTTGAAAAAAATACCTTCTAGCACTATAAACCTTGGTCTAAAAATTTAACGAGTGTTTGAACTCATGTCAAAGAAAGCAGAAAAAGCCTCAATCAACCCACTTCATGGTCTTGCTCCCTATATTGAAGCAAACGATGAGGATTATATGAATGCATCACAAGAGCTGCATTTCAAAAATATTCTTCACAGCTGGAAAAATGAGCTGATGGAGGAGGTTGACCGTACAGTAAATCATATGAAGGATGAAGCTGCCAATTTTCCAGACCCTGCAGACAGGGCTACTCAAGAAGAGGAGTTTAGTCTAGAACTCAGAACTCGTGACCGAGAAAGAAAGCTTATCAAAAAAATTGATACTACGATTGAACGTATTGAAGCCAAGGATTATGGATTCTGCGATCAATGCGGAGTAGAGATAGGTATACGTAGGCTAGAAGCTAGACCTACAGCAGACTTATGTGTCGACTGCAAAACTCTAGATGAAATCAAGGAAAGGCAGCTTACAGGTGGTTAGGTGCTTAATATTAACGACCCCACGCTTACTTTTATGACCATGCAGCAAGAGGGCTTTAAAAATAGCAATCCTGATTATGTGGGAAGATTTGCTCCATCCCCTACCGGCCCGCTTCATTTTGGTTCATTAGTAAGCGCAGTGGCGAGCTACCTCGATGCAAAAGCAAACAAAGGTAAGTGGCTGGTTAGAATTGAAGATATAGACCCAAAAAGAGAACCTGCGGGATCATCTAACAAAATTTTGCATCAACTCGAAAAGCATGGGTTGTTCTCGGATGAAAAAATTATATATCAGAGCAAACGAAGTGAAGCCTACCTATCTGCGCTTGAAAAATTAGAACAATGCGGCCTATTATTTTTTTGTCATTGCAGCAGAAAGCTATTAGAAGCTAATCATGGCATCCATTCATACCCTTGCCTGCCAGAAATTTCCTCTATGCCGGCGTCCCGGCGATTACTCGCAGAAAAAAATATAGTAATTGAGTTCAGAGATATATTTCAAGGGCAACAGAAACAATCTATTAAAGAAGAAGTGGGCGACATGGTTCTTTACCGAAAAGATAAGCTATTTGCATATCAGCTCGCTGTAGTAATAGATGACAATTTTCAAAAAATAACTCATGTTATTCGTGGTTACGACCTATTAAAAATAACACCAAGGCAGATTTATTTGCAAAAACTACTAACACTAAAAACCCCAACTTATGGTCACATCCCAATTGCCATCAACCAAAAAAGAGAAAAACTCAGCAAGCAGAATTTGGCGGCTTCTTTAGATAGTCGACCAGCCCCAAAAAATTTAGTTAGAGCAATAAATTGGCTTGGTTTATCAGTACCCGATGAGCTCTCCAAAACCAACCACTGTAGTGATTTGTTAATGTGGGCGGCGGGTCACTGGGATAATAATAAAGTTCCACGCCTAAAAGAGAAGACTGCATCTTAATTATTTAGCAGCTCATAAAAAGTTTTTTTTAAATCTCTATGCTAAGATCGACGCTTTGATCAAATAGCTCCTGCTAAAAAACCAAGCATGACTATGTTCATATCATGGCGAATTTCAATTATGACCCTCATCAAATGCTAAAAAAACTTTCTAATATTTTTAGGCTCGGCTCTTCACAAGCGAAGATTAAGCCAAATATACTCGGTTCGAAAAACCACAACCTTTCCCCTGAAAAAATAAGTCCTGGTGCCCTGAAGGTAGTAGAGCAGCTAAAGCTAAGTGGCTACGAGTCTTATTTAGTTGGTGGTTGTGTTCGTGATCTGCTAATGAATATTAAACCCAAAGATTTTGATGTAGCTACTAACGCTACTCCAGAGCAGGTCAAACAGCTATTTAGTCGCTCTCGCATAATAGGCCGTAGATTTCAGATTGTGCATGTGCGAGCTGGCCCAGAAATTATAGAAGTGACTACATTCCGCGCGCAACATACAGATCAAAAAAATCAATTGGATAAATCGCAGCACTCTGCCAAAGGAATGTTACTTCGAGATAATATTTTTGGCACTGTTGAGGAAGATGCTATTCGACGAGATTTTACTATGAACGCCCTCTATTACTGCTCCCGGAATAATAGCGTACTTGACTATACAAACGGACTAGCAGACATCAACAAACGAGTTATACGTATCATTGGAGACGCTTCAGAGCGCTACAAAGAGGATCCAGTTAGAATGCTAAGGGCGATTCGGTTTTCTACAAAACTCGGGTTTTCTATTGAGGAACATTCCTCTGTAGCTATAAATGAATCATGTCTACTGCTGGCTGATATTCCGCCCGCTAGACTGTTTGATGAGGTTATTAAGCTCTTTATGAACGGTTATGCTTTGGCAACTTTTTGCTCATTACGAGAATATGGCATATTTGGCATATTATTTCCTGCAACAGAAAAAGCTTTGTCTGATGGGTCGAATTATTATTACAAATTCATCGAGCAAGCCCTAGTTAATACGGATAA
>Ga0308007_10001215_pt1 | contig 11446 bp, 12 predicted proteins | sample Neamet71_FD_203152 | JGI IMG/M metagenome (GOLD analysis project Ga0308007, IMG submission 203152) | Marine microbial communities from water near the shore, Antarctic Ocean - #71 | ecosystem: Environmental > Aquatic > Marine > Unclassified | place: Southern Ocean | collected 2014-06-07
ATTCGGAGCTTTAAGGTTTTTTCTAATTAAATACCGAATAGCTCTATGCACTAAAAGATCAGGATAACGACGAATTGGTGAAGTAAAATGAGCATATTCATTATAGTTTAAGCCAAAGTGGCCATCATTTTCTGGAGTATAGGCAGCCCTGTTCATTGCCCGCAATATAACTGTCTGAATAATACTGGCATCTGGACGCCCAAAAACCTGGGACAGAATTTTCTGAAAATCTTTAGGGCTAGGGTCATTTCCAACCGGCAACCCCAAGCCTAATTCTCCTAAGAATTCTCTAAGATTATCTAGCTTCTCTTGTCTGGGTCCCTGATGCACTCTATACAGTGCAGGAATTTTGCTTTTTTTCAAAAACTGAGCCGCGCAAACATTAGCGCAAAGCATGCATTCTTCAATAAGCCTATGTGCCTGCGTTCGAATAACTGGAACTATTTCTTTAATTTTTCTATCGACACCAAAAATAATTTGCGCTTCTTGGGACTCAAACTCAATGGCCCCCCTAAGCTTTCTTGCCTCAAGTAACTGATAATAAAGATCTGTCAGGCTATCGATATGCGTCGCCACTAAATGAAATTGTTTTCGAATACTGCTTTTTTCATCTTTTCTCTGAGAGATAATTCCTGCCACTTGAGTGTATGTCATTCGAGCATGCGAATGTATTAAGCCCTCAAGAAATCTATAATCAGTTACGCTTCCCTTCTTGTCTAATGTCATCTCACAAACTAAGGTTAGCCGGTCTAAATGCGGCTTTAACGAACATAACCCGTTAGACAGTTTTTCTGGCAACATAGGAACGACATGTTGAGGAAAATATACGGAATTACCTCTTTCATATGCTTCTTTATCCAACGCTTTTGCTACGGGGACATAGTGAGAAACATCTGCAATGGCAACATATAATTGCCACCCCCCTCCTAGGCGTGGCTCACAATACACTGCATCATCAAAGTCTCTAGCGTCCTCTCCATCAATAGTTACAAATGGCAAGTGTCGCAGATCTACTCTATGCTTTTTATCGTCTTCTGAAATATCATCACTAATAGCCTTAATATCGTCGAGCACCGACTCAGGCCAAACCGATGGAATCCCATAATTATGTATAGCGATATCAATTTCCATTCCGGGAGCAAGATCACTACCTAAAACCTGAACAATATGACCAGCAGGAAGATTTTTTCTATCTGGTTGCGCTACAATTTCAACTACTACGATTTGCCCAGGCTCTGCGTTATTACTGTGTCCGTCAGGAATCATAATGTCATGAATAATTTTTGGATTATCGGGCCTGACAAATTGGATGCTGTTTTCCATAAAAAAACGGCCTACTAAAGTCGTTGTTCTGTGCTCTACAACTTCAACAATGGACGCTTCCTGTCGACCACGCCGGTCTGTCCCAGAGACCCTAACAAGAACCTCATCACCATCCAAAACTCTCCGCATTTGACGGCTAGAAAGATACAAATCATCTCCGCCGCTAGCTGACACAACAAAACCGAAGCCCTCTGGGTGCCCAATTACCCTACCTTTTATTAAGTTCATCTTATCCAAAGCACCATAAGCATTGCTGCGATTTTTTATCAATTGACCGTCCCGCTCCATTGCAATTAGACGGCGCCTGACTGCCTCACAAGCACGCTGATCCTGTATACCAAAATCCAAGCACAACTCTTCATAAGTGAGCGGGCCCAAACTTTTACTAAGAAAATCTAAAATATATTCTCTACTAGGAATAGGGTTGTCATATTTCGCAGCTTCCCTCTCGGCGAAATGATCTTTGTTGATATGTTTTTTCATTTTTTATTTCATTAATATCCAAATTATTACATGCTATCAAAACACATTGCTTTAAGATTAACCAACCACTTAAAAAAAGAAGCCTAATTTAAGTAACAGTAAGTTGATAAAAAAAATATAATACATTAAACATCGATAAAACAGAGGGTTATCATGATTAATAAAAAAATTTGGTGGGGTGCTGCGACATTAATAAGTATATTTTTGTATTATTTAATATCATCAGATAGCAATCATGAGCCAAAGCCCATCTCAGTTGCAGATAAAAAGGCAGCTTTTCATCAAATTATATTGCCCGCAATCAATAAAGTATTCAATGAGCGCATGATGCTTTACAGAGAAATAAACGCCTTAAAGATGCCTGAAAGCAATGCAAAAATACAACTGTTACTCAAAAAATACAACGCTGCTAACATAGAGGAGCTTAAGCAGCGCATCTACCCTCACCCCAAAAGTATCGCTATAGCTCAAGCAGCAATGGAAAGCGCTTGGGGAACTTCTCGGTTCGCCAGGGAAGCCAGAAATTATTTTGGGGTTTGGTCCTTCAGCAAAAAGGACAATCGTATCGCTGCTAACAAAAAAAGAGGCTCTAAAACTATTTGGCTAAAAAAATATTCTTCTGTTGCAGAAAGTGTGCGTGACTACTACGACCTTTTAGGCAACAAGAATGTATATTCAGAATTTAATCGCCAAAAACTCCTGTCAAGCAACCCGCTAGAGTTAGTAAAATATCTAGACAGTTACTCTGAACAAGGTGCTAAGTATGGTGATGAACTGATAAAAATAATCAACTACAACGCATATGAGGCACTCGATAGCAACTTATAAAGAAGTCCCAATAGAAGAACTAAATTCATCCAAAAATTCTCATTTTGGCTTTTTTATTTACATTATTTTGGATGTCGTCAAAGCTAGCTAACTGTTTGCTTATTTGTATCGAGATCTTATGGGCGCCTTTAAACAAATGTTTATTGTAGAGGTACTCGCCAGCTCGGGCACTAGATCTTCTGGCAATCTCCAGAAGCAGCATGTCCAACTCCGACTCAGGAACAGATTCTTCGCTAATGTTTTCTAGCATCTCGCATCTCAACCTAAAACCCTCTGATGCCCTAGCAACTGCTTTATTTATTTGAGAGCCATTTGCGCTTTCTGTCAATCCTAGCGCAAAGCAATAAAACTTAGCCTTTGAAACAGCTCGAAAACGTGTGGGAATAGCACGCTGATAATGCAAACTACCTTTTTTAACAGATATATATTTGACTAGATTAATAGCAATATCTCCTAGTGAGAAAAGTCAATAATCTATATTAATGGAAATTAAAATGGAAAAATACACCTTTCTGTTAAAAACATGAAGCGATTTATGGAACATATACAAACAGAAACTTGTATAATAACTAGTGTGAATACTAAAAAATAAAAAACATTTGGCAGGAAAATTGATTTTTATATTCTTCATTAATATAATTATTGGCAAGTGTTGCTATGAGCTGGTAATTTTGGATAAACATTCAATGGTCCAGGCTAACCAGCTTCACTGATATTGCATAAAACATAAATTGAACAAAAGAGCTTCAAAAAATGACACAGCACAAAAACCAACAAACACGTAGAGCAAAAATAAAAGACCAGCCTTTTGTAAATCTTCTGATCCCGATAGGCTCAGATGCCGGAAGAGAGGATCTCGAAGAACAAAGGGCTAGAATAAGAAAAATTAACAGGAAAGCGGCCAAAAAAATATTTGTTCCTTTTTCAACAAATATTGAACAACGCAAAGCGGCAATAGAACTTAGATCAAAAGGAAGAAAAATTGTATCAGGTTTACCTGGGCAAGTTCCTGACTTTGAAGACCTGGAGTGCATGCTTCAGTTAACCGAGGTAAATGGTCAATTTATTGTAATGCCGGTCGATCAATAGCATCCGTCATAAAAAAACCGTTCTAATGTGGAATGGAGTCATCAACTTATCCAATTTCCTCAGCAAATGGGGCTCCTGTCAGCTCAATTGTTATTTCTTTTTTGCATGTAACGATTGATATTTTATTTTCACCAGACCAGTCCATAGTGACCAAATCATCCATAAGTTCGTCATCAAAAGCATCTCCTTGGTTGATTTCAGAATATGAGGTGATTTCTGGAAATACAAGGCGTGACGATGGCTTCTCGTCCGAAGGGTCCTCTAGGCATTCTATAAACAACAACCGGACATCAACATCGTATACTAGGTTGAATATATATGGAGAGCTGCTTTCCAGCAACTTTGCTATCAACGTCATAAAATTTCCTTGGGTTATTATTTAGTTTCGTTTGCTCGGGAAATATACAAATATTATCAGTATATATTAAAAGTAACGTATTTTAGTCATTACTCTTGCTCTTCTCTAGGGTGTCATAATGACTCTATTGCTGATAATTTGGCTTATTATATACTTAAGAAACAAATGCCCTATAAACCTATGCCGCTGACAACAAATTTTTTCGACAACAGGAGGTATATTTATGGAGAAAATCTTCCTATCGCTGCTTGCTGGCGTCCTGACTTTAAAGACTTTAACTTATGGAATTTTAAGATGTCCAATGAAACTAGACTCGTCTACTCAACAGAAACTGGTCGCATCAAGCGCACCAAGGTGTCCAAAGAAAACATAATGAGCGACGGTGTGGTGAAAATAAAACTCGAAGTGAAGGGCAGAAAAGGCAAGGGAGTTACAACTATTTCTGGGATAAATGCTAGTAATACACAACTAAAGAGCTTAACTAGGCAACTAAAAAAACTTTTCGGCACGGGTGGTTCCTTAAAAAATGGCATAATCGAAATACAAGGCGATCGCAGAGAAGGGTTACGCGAAAATTTAAAAGAACTGGGTCATGTAATAACATAAAATAATTTTTTATTTTTCTAATACTCAACCATACATTAACTAAAAGTAGGCGAACTTGGACCTTTTAAAATTTGACAATAGCTTTGCGAAATTGGGCGATGAATTTTTCACTCGTCTTTCACCTACCGGTTTACTTAAACCCTTTCCAGTGCACATAAACAAGTCTGCTGCTGCTCTCCTTGGTATATCGACTCAGGCAGATACTGAAGCTATTCTTTCAAACCGCCTTTCTGGTTGGTGTAGCGGGAATACGCTTCCTCAGGGAAGTGACTCATTAGCCATGATTTATAGCGGTCATCAGTTTGGTGGCTACTCCCCAGAACTAGGTGACGGAAGAGGCTTATTGCTTGGTGAAGCCAAAGGTCCGTCAGGGAAGTGGGATGTACATCTCAAGGGCTCAGGGAAAACACCGTATTCGCGTTTTGGTGACGGAAGAGCGGTTCTGCGCTCAACAATAAGGGAATATCTTTGCAGTGAAGCCATGCATGCCCTTGGGGTCAGCACAACCCGAGCACTCAGTATTTTCGCAGGGGAGGAGACTGTTCAGAGAGAGCGACCTGAGAAGGCGGCTATGTTGGTCCGACTAGCACGAAGCCATATAAGGTTTGGCTCTTTTGAATACTTTCATCATACACAAAAAATAGAATGTGTTAAAAAACTAGCTGAACATGTTATTAAATCGCATTTTCCAGAACTAAAAGGAAGTGCTAATCGGTACCTTGAAATGTTCAGGAGCTCAGTCCATAGAACAGCTAAACTGATTGCACATTGGCAATCTGTAGGTTTCTCTCATGGAGTTATGAATACTGACAATATGTCCATTATTGGAGAGACTATGGACTATGGTCCATTCGGGTTTATGGATGACTACAATCCAGATTTTATTTGCAACCACTCTGATACAAGTGGTAGATATTCCTTTAAAAAACAACCCGCTATAGGTTTATGGAATTGCAATGCTCTGGCTAATGCACTGACAAGCCTAGTGCCTACAGAGGAGCTTATAATTGTATTAAAAGAATACAAACCACTATTTATACAAACATTGCTCAAGCTATACAGACTCAAGTTGGGGCTGCAAACCTCCAAGCCAAATGATCAAAAATTAGTAGATGAGCTATTGAAACTACTAGAAGATAATCAGATTGACTACACCATTTTCTTTCGACGACTTTGTTTTTACGACAAATCCAAAGATGATTGTGAAATTTTAGAAAGTTTATTTATACATCGAGAGAAATTCAACCAATGGATGCAGGAATATCAAGAGAGACTCTCTGTTGAAACAACAGGTTCTAGAGACAGAGCTGTTAAAATGGCTAGCGTTAACCCTAAATATATTTTTCGGAATTACATGGCAGAGATAGCAATCCGCAAAGCTGAAGACGAGGAAGATTACACAGAAATAACTCGTATGCTTAAACTACTGCAGTCACCCTATGATGAGCACCCTGACTGCGAAGAATACGCAAAGAACCCCCCGAAATGGAGCAGCCAAATAAGTGTAAGTTGCTCCTCCTAAGAAATACAAAACCCCCTACTTTTTCGAAAATGCTGACAACCATCACGACTACTAAGCCTTAATCAACGCGGTGGTCTGAAGTAACATTCTGTAAAGTTTTCGATTGGCCATTGTTCGCTCCCAGCATCACTCCTATCCAGCGGGTGTTTTTATCGTTCTCTAGGGCAATTTTTGACATAATCGTCAAAGGTATCGAGAGAAGCATTCCAACAGGACCTAAGATCCACCCCCAGAAAACAAGTGACAAAAATACAACTAAAGGTGATAAATTTAGACCTCTGCCCATCAATTTTGGCTCCAGCAGGTTACCGACAAAAATATTAATCGTAAGGTAACTGACTGCTACAAAGGAAGCAGTCAATGGCCCCAGCTGAATTATAGCCAACAAGATCGTCGGAATGGCTGCCATAATAGAGCCAACTGTAGGAATGAAATTCAGCAAGAATGCAACCAACCCCCACATAACTGGATAGTCAACCCCCAGCAGCCAAAGTGTTACTGCAACTAAGCCTCCAGTAAGTAGGCTTAAAAGAGATTTAATTCTTAAGTAGCTATGGACACTATCAAGAAAACGGACTAAACCCTCATTGACAGAACCATTACACTTTCTTGCGGACTGTAATTTTTCCCCAAATCCAACCTCTTCAGCTAAAATAAAAATAACGGTCAATAAAATCATAAAGACATTGGTCAGAACATTCCCAAAAGACGTCAATGCATTACCCATAATTTGCATTATGTCATTAGGATTCAGGATTTTATCTACCCGGCCTATATTGAACGCTAACCCGAGATCGCTTAGCCAATTCGACAAGACTACATTCATCCCTTGGATTCTTTCTTCATATACTGGCATATTTTTTTGAAAGTCCTCCAGAGAAGAACCTATTAGCAAACTAATAATCCAGCCCGTCGAGACCATACAGCTTATGATTAAACAAATAGATACTGTATTTGGCACCTTATTTGCTTTAAGCCAGGCCAAAAAAGGGGAAAAAATGAGCGCTATGAAGACTGAGAGCAAAAAAGGAACTATCAGTGTTTCTGCCATTTTAATCCCGGAAACAACTACCACAAAGGCTGCAGCAGTTATGAGGCCCCTTGAAAACGATGAGTATTCTTTCATGGATCCATTCCCAATAACTCTATTAATAATTTTTTTATTTCCCCAACTCCCTTCTCTGTGAGAAGAAAAGTTGAGTTATCTACCTGTTCATTATTATTTATAGTCTGGCATCGCAAACGAACAGTCTCTAATACTTCATTATGCCTAATCGGTAGCCCAAGAAATACCTCCCAGTCATTATTGGTGGCAGAGCCATCCAAGACCAACTCTAGCAACTCAACAACATTTTTCTTCTCCAAGCGATACACAGGCGAACCAGTTCGAATAAAAATCAAAAGAAAAATTAGAAGAAAGATAAAAGTAGCAGTTAAGGTCAGAAAAAAATTCAGAGAAATCACCAGTTTTTTTTAAAACTATACTAAAGAATACATTTTAACCATAAATTCACTTGTAAAATAACCTACCACCAAGCAGATAGATTATTAGAAACAATCTGTCAAAGCTCTCTTGTAGATGCAAATCTCAGATCTGGATACCTTTCCTCTGTCAAAGAAAGATTGACTCTAGTGGATGCAAGATAAGCTAAATGGCCGCCGCCATCTAATGCCACACCATCTGGTACTTTTCGTTTTATTTCTTCAATTTTCCTAACATCATCAGACTCTATCCATCGAGCCGTATAAACATTTATTGGCTCATAAACTGCCTCTACACCATATTCATCTTTAAGCCGGAATGTTACGACATCAAATTGCAGCTGGCCTACAGCGCCAACAATAATTTCATTACTGTTTAGCGGAAAAAATACCTGGGTACTACCCTCCTCAGATAGTTGCTGGATCCCTTTTCTCAATTGTTTCATTTTTAATGGATCACGCAACCGAATACGCCTAAAAAGTTCTGGAGAAAAATATGGAATACCTGTAAATTTAAGGTGCTCTCCAGTAGTAAATGTGTCGCCTATCTGAATAGAGCCATGATTATGAAGCCCAATAATATCGCCAGCAACAGCCTCATCTAGAGACACTCTTTCTCCTGCCTTGAAACCAACGGCATCAGAGATACGTAAATCCTTTTTTTGCCTAACATGATGAGCCTTCATTCCTTTAGTGTATCTACCCGAGCAAATGCGCATGAAAGCCATGCGGTCTCGATGCTTTGGATCCATGTTTGCCTGTATCTTAAAAACAAACCCAGAAAATTCTTTTTCACCCGCAGATACGTTTCTTTCCACTGATGCCCTGAATTGAGGAGGAGGAGCCAAGTCTATGAAGCTATTAAGCATTTCTCGTATACCAAAATTCGAGAGCGCTGTACCAAAAAAAACTGGGGTTAGCTTCCCGCTCAAGAACAGCTCCATATCGAATGTATTTGTAGCACCCCTAACAAGTTCTATCTCTTCCCTAATGTTTTCAGCTAAGCAACCAAAAAACTCGCTTGCTTGTTCAGAATAGAGCCCTTCTATCTGAACATCTTTCGGGATAATACTCCCTTGGCCTTGCTGGAAAACATGTATTATGTCTGTATAGAAGCTATACACTCCCTTGAAATCTTTACCACAACCAATAGGCCAATTCATCGGGGCACACATGATTTTCAATACCGCTTCTATTTCATCAAGCAAATCAACCGGATCGCGTATTTCACGATCCATTTTATTTATAAAAGATACTATCGGGGTGTCTCTTAATCGACATACATCCATCAGTTTGATTGTTCGACGCTCAACACCTTTCGCGCCGTCAATAACCATTAAAGCGGAGTCTACCGCTGTTAGTGTCCGATAAGTATCTTCAGAAAAGTCTTCATGTCCTGGGGTATCAAGCAAGTTAACCACGCAGCCCTTGTAAGGGAACTGCATGACAGAAGACGTCACGGAGATACCACGCTCTTTCTCCATTTGCATCCAGTCAGAGGTAGCGTGCCTATCACTTTTTTTACTTTTCACCGTTCCGGCCACCTGAATAATATTTCCAAGCAATAACAATTTTTCGGTGATGGTAGTTTTACCAGCGTCAGGGTGCGAGATGATCGCAAAAGTTCTCCTCAACTTTACCTCTTCACAAATCGAATTTGGTGACATTCTTTATTTTTCCTTTAATCCAAAAACAGCCATGTATAGCAATTAATGAAATCTTATAGGTTCTCAGTAAAAAGGCTTAAGACTGTGCACAAATTACTAAGAAATAGCACATATGGATTTCAGTCTTGGGGCAGCGTTTTTAGTGACTTTTTATTGTTTCATATTAGGCTTTACGACATTTGTCATTCTTATCTAATTATTAATAGACTATAACTCCATAGCCATTAATAGTGCATCTTCAGATCTTAATGCATTCTGGTAATAATTTTTTCTTTCGCATACTGCAACAAACCCAACATCTTCGTACAAATAAATTGCGCTAGCGTTACTAACTCGAACCTCGAGGAAAAATCTTTGTGCACCCTCTGAAACAACTTTAATTAAATGTTGCAGAAAATACCGCCCATAACCCTTATTCTGATGCTCATGATGAATTGCAATATTAAGTATTTCAGCCTCGCCAACAACAATGCTGTAGATCGCATAACCGACAATTAAATCATCAATGATAAGAACCAAACAATTATGCTTCTCATAGCTATCAATAAACTGACTCTCACTCCAAGGATGCGGGGTAACTTTCTCCTCAATCTGGCTGATATGAGCTATATCAGCAAGCATCATAGGGCGTATATTTAAATTCAAGATATTCATTTATGGGCTATTTATGCTTTATCTAAAAAAGGCTTAATAGTTTGCCAAGTCTCTAATTTAGCTAAAGGATCTGTGAGAATTTCCTCCAGGCCATTGAGTACAAAAGCATTAGCTACACCTTTCACCTCTATCGTCTTACCTTTTAGATCCATATAGGATTCTTCTGTAGAAGCAAGTAATTTAAACACAACCTCCCCCATCAGTAGCAGTGAAAACGCACCGGTATGCTGAATACGGGAAGCTATAAAAAGCGAAAAAACTTTTTGAGCATCAAATTTTTCTTCGCCATCATCTCCATTTCTTTCCACTTGTCCGTTATGAAAGCCCGGTGTTGGTAGCTCGCCAGAAAAACAACCTATGGCACGACAGACGTTAGCAACCAATAAACACTGATCACCAGAGGGCTCAACACCCAATTCCAGGCTAGAAAGAACAAGAAGTTCGTCACAAGGTTGCCAGCAAACAATATTAAATTTTGGAGAATTGGCGAAATCTACTGAAGCTACATTTTTCTTTAGAGATCCTTTCGGTGAAGATGTCGTAGTTTTTTTTTCCTGCAGAGCCTCGTTAGCATCAAGGGCGCCAGCTAAATCTGACTGGTCTTCTGTTTTATGCTCATTCTTGTTATTTTTTATAAAATAGTGCTTCGAGTCATCAACAGTTTTTAGTTTTGGCAGATACTGGTTCACATCTAAACTAGAAAGGTACCAATTGCGTAGCTCTGTATTCATAGCCGCCTCTACACGTCATCCATCTGGGGATGCAATCGATCCGGATTTTGTATCAAATTAAGTGCATGCAGGTAAGCCCTAACACTAGCGACCATAATATCTGTATCAGCGCCCTGTCCATTTACGATTCGGCCACCTTTTCCGAGTCGTACCGTTACCTCTCCCTGTGAATCCGTTCCAGCAGTTACTGCATTTACAGAATAAAGTTTTAGCTCTGTATCACTTTTAGCTAATTTCTCTATAGCCTTAAATGCTGCGTCGACAGGCCCATCGCCATCAGATGAAGATTTATATAATTCACCTTTGTATCTCAAAGATAAGGTCGCACAAGCAGGTTGTCCTGTTTTTGATATTACCTCTAGAGCTTCTAATATTATTTGATCTCCATTTGACTCATCTAACTGTATTTCTGAAACAAGAGCCTGAAGATCTTCATCATATATTTCACGTTTTTTGTCAGCTAAATCTTTAAACTTAACAAATGCCTCATCCAGTGCTGCTTTGCTTTCAAAATGGGTGCCCAGCTCCTCAAGGCGGCTCGCAAAAGCTGCGCGCCCGGAAAGTTTTCCTAAAACTATCTTATTAGCTTGAAGACCTACATCTTGAGCACTCATAATTTCATATGTTTCACGAAATTTTAATACTCCATCTTGGTGAATTCCAGACTCATGCGCAAAAGCATTAGCGCCAACAATTGCTTTAT
>Ga0308007_10001217_pt1 | contig 11445 bp, 7 predicted proteins | sample Neamet71_FD_203152 | JGI IMG/M metagenome (GOLD analysis project Ga0308007, IMG submission 203152) | Marine microbial communities from water near the shore, Antarctic Ocean - #71 | ecosystem: Environmental > Aquatic > Marine > Unclassified | place: Southern Ocean | collected 2014-06-07
TTTTGACTGCGGTCCAGACTGGCTATATGCCATTGGGCAATATGACGGGAATGACTGTTGATGAGAGGACGAAATTAATCAGCTGGCTTGAGAAGAAGGTAAATCCCTAAGGAGTGGATGGATGTCTGTATTCATACCAACAATAGATTTTCAGCGATATGACGAAAAAGACGATGCCGCGCTCGAAGGCTTGGCAAGCCAAGTCTCCGAAGCGTTAACTCGTTCGGGGTTCATGAAGGTTATGAATCTGGGAATTACATCGGCGCAGATTGACGATATCTTCGCACTGTCAAAGTGGTTCTTCTCTCTTTCCGAAGAAGAAAAATCGGCTTCTGCCTACGTGAGCGCCGAGGAAAATTTTGGCTATCAGTCTCTATGTGCAGAGCACCTTGACCCCAGTAAACCCGCTGACCTGAAGCAAAGCTTTACTCTTCGTGACCTGCTTAGACATAACAGGTCAGACCCGCGGTGGCCTGCGCCTGAATTCAGGGACGAGATCACGGGTTTCTATAAAGCCTGCCTCGAAGGGGCTTATCGCATCCAGCGCGTATTTTCAAAAGCGCTAGGAATGGATCAGGATTTTTTTGTGCAATTTCACCAGGGTGAAAATGTTAGCCTTCGGCTACTTTACTACCCGTCTTCAGTCGTTGACGATATCGCGGTGGGTCAGCTTGGCGCGGGGGCTCACACCGACTACGGCATGATCACGCTGTTGTTCCAGAAGGATATTGGTGGTCTTGAGGTTCAGGACGAGGAGGGCACTTGGCACCCGGTTGCACCGGAGGCCGACGCTATTGTCATTAATACAGGGGACCTAATGGAACGCTGGACCAATGGAAGATATCGCTCCACTCCACATCGTGTACAACCGAAATTGGGCGATATTGATCGATACAGCATTGCCCTGTTCGTTGATCCCGATACGGAAACGCTGGTTAAGGTGCTGGATAGTTGCCTTGAAGATGGAGCCCCTCCCAAATTCCCCGAGGTGACTGCAGGGGAACACATTCAGGAAAGGATCAGGGCCAGTCACGGGCGCTAGCTGGGTTTAATATACGCTGCGAACTGATTAGCAATCCATGACATAACTCGGCTTCAGGGATGGATTAGTACTAATTCGTGGCAGGGACACATTACTGCTGGGTACTACGCTGGTAATAGTGCCGGTCCTGATTGTTTTGTGCTTGCGGAAAGCTCGGGAGCTCAAAACGATTCACTGTAGAAAGCTAGCTCTCAGCGAAGACTCAAAGTGGTGGAAGCCGGAATCCGTCCGCGCGGCGGCGGCGACCATCGTGAATGAGGTCCTGGTGGTTGTGGGTGATCCTCATGTGGTTTGATCGCCCGCCAACTCTACAGTTATTAGAATCGGTAGGTGAAATCTAGTCCGTAGGTATCTTTTGCGCCATCGTGAATGAAAGAACCGCCGAATTCGGGCGCCGAAATCACTTCTGCCAGATATTCCTCGTCACCAACGTTGCGACCCCAAGCTGTAATAGACCATTTTTCTGCATGCAGGGAAAGTCGAAGGTCTACAGTGCTATAGGCATCTCGCTGGGTTCGGCTAAAGTCAGACGCAACTGGGAATCCCAGCAGCGTCGTCCATATCGCAGGTTGTTGGTTGTCTTGAACCGTATGGAACCATGTGTCACCAATCTTTAGGTAATCAATTCTTGCGACTAGTTCGATCCCATCTGCGATCTTGGTTTTGTACTGGCTACCAAGGCTGAATGTGTATTCAGGCGACAGTGGCGCATCGTTGCCTTCAGTTTGTGGACGATTGAAGTTCTTCTCGATTTCACCGTCGGTAACGCCGATTGCGCCATAGATTTTCACGCTATCGGAGACTAGATACTCAAAATCGAGTTCTGCACCCTGAAGCTGTAACTCGTCGATGGTGGTGACTACACGCAGTAAACCAAATGGACCCGCGAAGAATTCGAAGAACTGATTGTCTTCAACATCGGTGCGGAAGATCGCGCCGTTGACTGCTAACCGGCCAGCAAGATAAGTCCCTTTGAAGCCCACTTCGAATGCAGAAGTTACTTCTTTGTCATACTCATCATCGATTTGCAGATTTGCGCCAACAGGTCCCAGGCCGAATGGGTCGCCGGAATTGAACCAAAAATCGGTAACAGCCTGACTACCGATAGAGTTAAAGCCGCCGGATCGAAAACCAACGCCATAAGATGTATAAAAGGTGGTGCTTTCGCTTAGATCGTATCGTAGCGCGATTTTTGGCTGGAACTGACTGAACGTATTATCGCGATCAGGGATGGCTGAGGTCACGGTTTCTCGAGCCGGATTAATTGGGGCGCCCCCGCCATACAATAGAGCCGATGCCGCGAGCGGTGTCTTGTTACTGACCTCGCGTTTCTCTCGGTCGTACCGTGCTTCTATGGATAGTTCCATCGAGTCATTGATATCTATAGCCAACTGACCAAAAACTGAAGCAACGGAAGTATCAAAGTCATCCCAGAATAGCAGATCGGTAGGGTTTGGCCCGGTTGCTGGCACAAATGGCGTATCCTGAAAACCGAGGCCCCGGTCTGCTCCATAGGCGACGACGACTTCGCGTTCGATGTCGGCATAAAATACACCAGCAAGCCACTGCAAGGGTTGTGCGGTATCAGATGCGATTCGTATTTCGATACTGGAGTCGCGCTGATTTCGTTCCTGATACTGATAACCATCGCATGCCAATGGCGTATAAGCAGACAGCAAGCTATTTGCAGCGGTCGGTGCTTCACCTGGTGCAGCAAATAGGAATCCGGGCGGTGCAGAATTCACCAGCGCCAGGGTCTCAGGAGTCACAGAAGTTGCACACGCAGGTACCGCACCATAGCCTCCGAAGGCAGCGCTAGTGCCATCAGATAGTAGTTTTTCCTCCAGATCGCTGAAAGAAAAAATGCCGGTTACCACCAAGCCGGAATCCAGAGTGTGATCGACCTTAAGAGATAAGTCTGTGGTTTCCTGCTCATTGAGTGGTGGCACGTTGAACATGTACTGGAAATTGTGGTTATTAACCTCAGCAAAAAACAATTCATCGCCAGGGGTACCAAACGAGGTGAAGGCTGGCAGGGCGAAAGTTGCATTAAAGTTAATCGTTCCACTGTCAGCCTCAGATCTACCTAGTCTTAAGTCCCAGGATGTGTTGTCAGTTGTGTAGATTAGTCTGCCGCGAATAGTGTCGTCCTCGAAGAAATCAACGTCATTCTTGCCGGTGAGCAGATTAGAAAATTCGCCTTCTGATTCCCTGTGACTGAAGCTGAGTCGTCCGAGAAGGTTTTCGGTGAAGGCGCCGGACAATTGTCCCTGAAAACGGTAGGCATCATTGTTGCCTGCGCCCCCCATTACTGAACCTTCAAATTCCTCTGTGGGTTTGTTGGTTGTGATGAGTATCGCGCCAGAGGAGGCGTTGCGGCCGTAAAGTGCGCCCTGGGGTCCCTTAAGAACTTCAATCTGAGCGACGTCGAGTAGTTCCCGGTTGAAGGCATTAGGGTTCGTGATCAGTACACCATCGACGACAAGGGCAAAGTTGGATTCTGCATCACGTGTGGAAGTAATTCCTCTTATCGTGACCTGGGTATCACCAACGTTCGCCGTATTGACCATCACAACATTGGATGTCAGGTTGATGAAATCTTCCGGGCGAGCGATACCGGCATCCTCAATTTCTGCAGAGGTGAAAGCCGTCACTGCGATAGGCACGTCAGACAAGCTTTCAGCATTACGTCTGGCCGTAACAACAACCTCTTCCAATACATCAGCGGCGTTAGCTGTTTGAGATATCAAGACCATTGATATCAGGGTGATGGCTGTAAGGGTTCTTCGCGTGTGTCTTATTGTTGTCATGTATCGTCTCCAAAACTTGACTCGGTAAATTATTGTATACATGTTAGGTATTAATTGTATACAGGGAATCGACTTCATATACTGGATGGCACGTGATTGGCACGCCAATTCCCATTAGTCCAAGTAACCAGTTGTAGGAAATTGTATGTCCAAGGCTTCAGACTCGATCTACACGATGGTCAGAGAGAGTATATTGTCGGGTGAGTTTGAGCCCGGTGCTCGCCTCAAGGAGGAGGAGATTGTCGCTCGCTGTGGATACAGTAGAACGCCAGTCCGGGAAGCGCTTCGCCAATTGGCAAGCGAAGACTACATCAGCATCACGGCGAATCAAGGCGCCCAGGTCAAGGATTGGAACAGCGGGGAAATCAATGATTTGTTTGAGCTTCGTGCTTTGCTTGAAGGTTATGCTGCGTCACGTGCAGCTAAAATCATTACGTTAGAGGCGCTAGAAGCAATTGACGCAGCCATCCTGGAAATGGACCAGATACTGGATGCCAATCAACCTTCGGATGAAGAAATTGAGGCTTTCTTGCGCTTGAACCAAGTGATTCACAACACCATATGGAAGGCGGCATCTAGTGATCGGGTTGAGTCCATGCTGAGGCTGCTCATCGAGCAGGCCGTGGTTGTTCGTACAGCCAGGAACTTTTCCCACGAGCGTTTGTCGCAGTCGCATCGACATCACAAGGAGATCAGGCAGGCGCTCGCTGTTGGGGATGCGGCGTGGGCGGAAGCCATCATGCGGTCTCACATATACGCTGCACAAGGAGATCTTTTGGGCGGCTAGCTAGCTGGGCGCAACTGGATTGTACTTTTACGATCCGGTTTGTATACAATGTTTGACCTCGAAGATGCATATCTGATTTAATTTTCTCTCACGCGGTCATCTACAACATGAAGAAACCTCTCGAAAACATTCGCCTTTTAGATCTGACTCACATGCTGTCAGGCCCGTATGCCGGCATGATTCTGGCTGATCTGGGTTGTGACACAGTCAAGGTGGAGCCTCCTGTCACAGGAGAAGGAACAAGACGATTACTCGAAAAAGACCTGGCCAACTCGATAAAGGGCATGGGTGCTTACTATTTTACATTGAACCGCAATAAAAGAAGTGTCGCCCTCGACTTGAAATCAGCAGAGGGTCTGGCGCTATTTTACGAATTGGTGAAAGCTAGCGATGTTGTGCTGGATAACTTTGGTGCTGGCGTCACGGAGCGGCTGGCCATTGACTACGAGGCACTTGCAGCGGTTAACCCGAAGATTATTACCTGCTCTGTCACAGGTTTTGGCAGTGATGGTCCCAGTTACAAAAGACCCGCCTTTGACCAGATAGTTCAAGGGTTGGGTGGTGGCATGTCCATCACGGGTGCTAATGTCGATGAATCTGTGCGCGCGGGCATACCGATCGGAGATCTTTCAGGTGGCATGTTCGCTGTAATGGGTATTCAGGCGGCGCTTTTGGAGCGTGGCGCGAACGGCAAGGGCCAGCACGTTGATATTTCCATGCTTGATTGTCAGATTAGCCTGCTGAACTACATGGCAACTATGTACGGTCTTTCAGGCATCATACCGACGCCGATTGGCAATGCACACTTCGTCCACACGCCCTACAACACATTTCAGACCAGTGATGATCGAATTACTATTGCAGTGATTGGAGACAAGTTTTGGCCCGCATTAGTTGAGCTTATTGAGCTGGAGGATCTTCGTGACGAAAAGTACCTGACTGCTCCTGTGAGACTTGAAAACAAGGCGTATATTGAGGGCCGATTGAATGAAGTGCTGATGACTGATTCTGCGGACAATTGGTTGAAGAAACTGGAAGCAAGACGTATACCTTGTGCCCGGGTGAACAATCTCGCGCAAGCCCTGTCCGATCCCCAGGTAAGACATCGGAATATGGTTGTGGACGTGGCGCACCCCGAAGGGGGTAGCACAGAGGTGCCAGGCAACCCCATCAAAATGTCCAATATGCGGGAAGAAACCTTTACGCCACCGCCACTACTGGGTGCACAAACCAGGGAAGTCTTCAGAGAATGGACGGCCGTAAAGGAAGACGCTATACAAACAGGTATTGATCAGGGCTACCTTGCCTAACTAACGTACTCATCTAAGAGATTGAGAAAACGATGGACAAAGTTATCGTGAACGATGTCGGACCCAGAGATGGCCTTCAGAATGATCCGACAGAGACAACACCAGAACAGCGTGTCGACTTAATCAATCTGCTTGTTGACGCGGGTGTCAGGAGTATCGAGGCAGCCAGCTTCGTCAGCCCGAAGGCGGTACCCAAAATGGCGCAGGCAGATAAAGTGTTTAGTTTGCTGGATCAATCCCGTTGTGAGTTCAGTGCGCTGGTACCGAATATGAAAGGCTACGAGCTGGCGAAATCTGCGGGTGCACGTAGTATCGGGGTTGTACTTTCTGCTACAGATACGATGAACCGCAAGAACATTAACATGAGCCTGGATCAGGCAACTGGGGTTTGTATCGACGTCATTAAGGCTGCATCGATCGATCATGTTACGCCGCGTGCTTATATTGCCGTTGCAGTGGAGTGTCCCTATGAAGGTTCGGTTGATGCTGATGACATCCATGCGCTCACTACACGAATGTTTGATGCTGGTGCCGCTGAAGTCATCATTGCAGACACCATCGGCGCCGCTAACCCGCTTCAGGTCAAGTCCTTGTTTACAAGGCTGGTTTCCGCGTTCGGTGCCCGGGCCTTATCAGCACATTTTCACGACACAAGAGCCATGGCGCTTGCTAACGCATGGCAGGCTATGGAGTGCGGTATTCGAAAACTTGATGCGAGTATTGGTGGTCTTGGAGGATGCCCTTTCGCACCGGGTGCTTCGGGCAATCTGGCTACTGAGGATTTGGTATTGATGTTGAATCAAGCTGGGTTTGATACCGGTATCGACATTGTAAAGTTAATGCAGGCGGTGAAATTTGCAGAAAAGATTGTCCATCACCCAGTCGGAGGAAAGGTTCGCCCTTACCTCGAAAAAAACCTCGCCTAAGTGGCAGCAAAAACTATCACTATATAAGCGGAAATCGATATGACCTACAGAGTTGGCGTTGACGTTGGCGGTACTTTTACTGATGTACTGCTGATCAACGAAATCGACAAAAGCATTCATACGGCCAAGGTGCCATCGACCCCCAGTGACTCATCGGTCGGTGTCTTGAATGGCATCGCCAGAGTCTGCGAAACGGCTGGTATTGATCCGAAGTTGATCAAGCAAGTTACTCATGGAACCACCGTCGCCACCAATGCCATTCTGACTGGTAAAGGTGCAAAAGTTGGTCTCATCACCACTCGTGGTTATCGGCAAATTCTGCAGATCGCGCGGTCTTTTGTGCCCGGTGGGCTTGGCGGATGGGTTGTGTATAACAAATCAGAGCCACTGGCACCGCTTGAGCTGACCCGGGAAGTCTATGAGCGTGTGGGTGCTGATGGAGAAGTCGTATTGCCCTTGGACGAAGATGGGACGCGCGTTGTGCTCGAGTCCTTGAAACAGGCTGGTATCGAAGCGCTGACTGTCTCGCTGATAAACTCATTTAATAACCCCGCCCATGAAAACCGAATTGCGGAACTGGCAGAAGAAGTCATGCCGGACATACCCGTATCGATATCGTCCCTGGTAATCCCTGAGCTTCAGGAATACGAGCGCACGATCACAACCGTGGCAAACTCTTACGTGCGACCTGAAGTCGCCAGCTATCTTGAGAACCTACAGAAAGACCTAAACGATAAGCTGGGCAACCCTCAACTTGCCATTCTTCGCTCTGACGGTGGCTTGTCTTCAACTCAGGCCGCGGCGCAGTTCCCGGTCAAGCTACTGATGAGTGGCCCTGCTGGCGGTGTTTCGGGTGCATTGTGGATTGGCAAGCAGGCTGGTATTCACAATCTTTTAACCTTTGATATGGGTGGCACCTCCACTGATGTTTCACTCATCGAAGATAACAAGGCTTTGCTGCGCAGGGAAACCAGCGTTGGCGATATTACTGTTCGGGCGAGTTCATTAGATGTGCGAACAATTGGAGCCGGAGGCGGGTCAATTGCTTATGTGCCTGATCTGACAAGAGCGCTTCGCGTAGGGCCGGAATCCGCTGGTGCGGAACCAGGGCCTGCGGCTTACCAGAAAGGTGGGGTCGAACCGACGGTAACGGACGCCAATGTTGTACTTGGGTATCTCCCGGAATCCCAAAAACTCGGCGGCGACATGCAAATCAGTAAAGAGAATGCGGTTGTGGCGGTACAAAAAGTAGCCGATGCATTGAGTATCTCACTGTATGAGGCTGCCGAAGGCATTGTAAAAATTGTGAACGAAAATATGTTTGGCGCACTGCGGCTGGTCTCTGTGGAAAAAGGCTATGATCCTCGCAACTTTTCACTAATGGCGTTTGGTGGCGCTGGACCTTTGCATGCTAATGCGCTCGGTGTCCTGACTCAATCATGGCCGGTTGTAATACCTCCGGGGCCCGGTGTGCTTTGTGCCTACGGTGACGCCACGACCCGTCTGAGGGATGAAGCCTCTCGGACATTTATCGCCCGGTTTTCAGACTCAAGGGCTGGAACAATCGTTGATCATCTTGATGCCCTCGACAAAATCGCGAGATCAGCGATGCTCGCCGAGGGCGAAACGGGTTCAGCCGTCGTCAGCGACGCTGATATCGGCAGCCAGTTCCAGGTGGATGTTAGATACTCTGGCCAAGGACTCGTGCTGACTATTGATACCTCTGAACAAGAGTTGACAGAAATGGGATTCGAGGCGGTGGCAGATAAATTCGATGCCTTGCACAAGCAACTCTTCACGTTTTCGCTTGAGGCAGAAAAAGAATTCGTTAATCTTCGGGTCGTTGTTGAAGGACCTGATGCAGATATTGCATTGACCAGCAACGAACATCAGGGGACGGACCTTAAAGCAGCGGAGATCGGTACCCAGAAAATTTATGCCGAAGGTGAGCGCCACGAGGCGGTTTTGTATGATCGGGCCAAGCTCAGTCCCGGCCAGATCATTAATGGTCCGGCGATTATTATGGAAGGCGATTCGACTACGTTGCTGCTACCCGGGCATGACGCATCGGTCGATCCCTTCGGAAACCTCCTTATCAATCCTACCGCACAGTAAACGAGGGTTAACAATGGCCACCGAAATCATTCAAAGTAATAAGGCGCCTTTTAAAAAGGTACCCGTCGACCCGATCACGCTGGATATCGTTGAAAACGCGCTCCGCAATGCGCGAGAGGAAATGGACGCAACGCTATTTCGTACGGCAATGTCGCCTGGCATCAGAGAGCAGGGTGATGCATTTCCGATGATCGCCAATGTCGATGGAAAGATGGTCGTGGGCCAATTCGGATCATTTATCCATGGTTTCATGGAAGCATTTGATGGAACCCTGGAAGAAGGTGACATGATCTTCACCAATGATCCTTACAGTTGCGGCGCCGCTGTTTCACACCTTAATGATTGGCTGGTGTTAAAACCCATCTTTAAGGATGGAAGGCACCTTTGCTGGGCAGCCCACTTTGGTCACATGACTGACATTGGCGGCAAGGTGCCGGGATCATTGCCCATCGATGCCGCTGAAATTTTTGAAGAAGGTACCGCCGTGCCGCCGGTGAAACTATTTAGAAAAGGTGAATTACAGACCGATATTGTTAAGATTTTACTCAGAAATTCCAGGATGCCACACTGGAACGAAGGTGATTTCAACGGCGTGATTGCGGCGTGCAACATGGCTGAGCGCCGATGTATTGAGATCGCAGAACGATTTGGCGATGATATTTTCTATTCAACGCTGGATGACCTTCTGGATAGAAATAAGCGTGCCATGGCACAGTTGATTAAAGACATCGTGCCTGAAACAAAACAGGTTTTCGAAGACTATATCTGTGACGATGGACTCGGTATGGGTCCTTACAAGATCAAGTGTGCCATGTGGCGGGAAGATGATCGGGTCATCTTTGACTTCGATGGTACCGATCCGCAAAGCTCTGGGTCCATTAACTTTCTGTTAAATGAAGAAATGTTCAAGATGTTCTGCGGCACATTTATGATTTCAGTGTTCGATCCACAGATTCTGTTCAACGATGGGTTCTATGACTACATGGATGTTCGCATTCCGGATGGATGTCTGTTGAAGCCCAAGCGGCCTGCGGCCTTGTCGTGTCGAACTCACGCCCTTGGGCGAATATTTGACGTTATCAGTGGTTTATTGGGCCAGGGTAATCCGGAATTTTTGTGTGCTGCAGGGTTTTCCGACAGTCCACACCTCATGTACTCTGGTTACGATAGCAAGGGAGAATGGTACCAGTTGTTTCAGATTGGGTTTGGCGGAATTCCTGGCAAGCCGATGGGTGACGGACCGGATGGCCATTCACTTTGGCCTGGATTTACCAATGTTCCTAACGAATATATTGAGGCGTATTTCCCCCTGAGAATCGAACTATATGAAACTATCGAAGATTCAGGAGGGCCCGGGTATAACCGGGGAGGTAACGGTATTCGCATGGCCTATCGGTTTCTTGAAGACGGTCAGATTTCTATTCATGACGATAGATGGTTAACGTATCCTTGGGGCGTCAATGGCGGCTTACCTGGCGCCAGGGGTTCAAAGAAACTTGTGCGTGCTGATGGCAGCGAAGAATTGCTGGCGTCTAAGTGTGATCGAATTGTGGTTAAGCAAGGTGATCTGCTGTATTTCAATACATGGGGCGGTGGCGGTGCTGGTGATCCCCTAATAAGGGAGCTAGAGCGTGTCTTGGCGGATGTGAACCGAGGCCTTGTCACAATTCATGGGGCCAAGCGCTATGGTGTTGTCATCGATGACGCTGGGGAAGTCGACAACCAGGCTACTGTAGCGCTAAGAGTATTGATGATGGAAGGCCGAGCGGAAAACCCTCTGTTTGATTTCGGGGGGTCTATCGAGGAGATCAAAGAGCGCTGTTTTCTTGACACTGGACTAGAGCCGCCAATACAACCCAAATTCAAAAAAGTAATCGCGGACTAGTAATGCCCGTGCTTGCGTCAAAAGCGACGGGCATCGGACTCTCACCTGCGCTAATAATTGTTGATGCCGTGTTGGGTTTCACGAGTATGGACTCTCCGCTCGGGGCTGACTTCTCAAATCAGATTAAGGTTATTGGCAGACTTGTTCAACACGCCCGAAAAAAAGGTTGGCCCGTCATTTTCTCTACGGTTATCTACCATTCTGATGACCAGGCAAGTGTGTTTCGGGAAAAGCTACCCGACCTGAATATTCTTGTACCCGGGTCTAAGTGGGTCAAGCTCGACCCAAGACTCTCTCGGGGAGAACAGGGAATTCTGCTGGAAAAACAGCATGCATCCTGTTTTTTCGGTACAGACCTAGACAAAATGTTGCGAAATGCCGGAGTTGATTCGGTGTTAATAGGGGGGTTCACAACGAGTGGTTGTGTCCGAGCAACTGCGGTCGATGCGCTCCAATATGATTACCGCGTGGTGGTCATTGAAGACGCAAGCGGTGACCGTGATCCTGTGTCGCATGACGCGAATCTCAAGGATCTTCAGCTGAAATACTGCGATGTTTCTACCACCGACT
>Ga0308007_10001220_pt1 | contig 11443 bp, 8 predicted proteins | sample Neamet71_FD_203152 | JGI IMG/M metagenome (GOLD analysis project Ga0308007, IMG submission 203152) | Marine microbial communities from water near the shore, Antarctic Ocean - #71 | ecosystem: Environmental > Aquatic > Marine > Unclassified | place: Southern Ocean | collected 2014-06-07
CCAATAAACTCTGGTGCGGATGTACCACTAAAATTCCCATTCCAATGATATTCATTGAAATGAAGATAAACTACATCATCAATTGCAAACGTTAAACCATCATCAAAATTACCATTTATATCAAAAATTATATGACAATTTTCAAAAACATCTCCTTCACCCAGCTCTGTTTTTATATTTATATTTTTTTCAAACGCACCACCAACTTGACCAGATCCTGAACCACTAACTGCAATTGAAGAACTTGAAATTGGATATCCACCAGTAAAATTTCCAGATGAATCTCCAGTGATCACTAAAGTAGAATTATTAATATTTGGAGGGCATTCTACTGTATCTAATATCCCATCATTATCATCGTCTAAATCAAATGAATTTGGAATACCGTCTCCATCAAAATCAATACTAGAATTATCAAATTCTTGAGAATAAATAAATGTGGAGCAAAATATAAATATTATGTAAAAATATTTTGTCATTTAATTGTAAATAATCACTATAAAATTAGTGAAAATGTAATTAAAATATCATCTTTTGGATTAAAAACCCCACTATTAGATCCCTGTGGACACTGAGCAAATCCAAAAAGAGAGATTAATGAAAGTAAAAAAAATCTTTTCATAATCTAAATTAAGGGAATTGAAGTCTCTTTTATAGATTTAAATCCCCCCTTAATTTCAATTATATTATGTACTCCCCTGCTTTTTAAAATTGAGGCAGCAATCATACTCCTATATCCTCCGGCACAGTGAACATAAAAATCTTTTTTATCCGGAACATCTGATAAATAATTATTAATAACGTCTAAAGGGGTATTAATTGCAGAATCAATTCTTTCATTATCATATTCAGATTTTTTACGTACATCAAAAATAACAGAATCATTATTTTTTATTTCATTTTCAAATTGCTGAGCTGAAATAGATGTTACTTTATCAACCTGTTTTCCTGATTCTTTCCAAGCTAAAAAACCACCTTCTAAATATCCAATAGTATTATCAAACCCAACTCTTGAGAGTCTTGTTATGGCTTCTTCTTCTTCTCCTTTTTCAACAACTAATAAAATAGGTTGTTTTACGTCCGCTATTAAAGCTCCGACCCATGGAGCAAATCCACCCTTTAATCCAATAAAAATTGATTTAGGTATATGTGCTTTTGCAAAATCCTGTTGATGCCTAACATCAAGTATAATAGCTCCTGTATCATTAGCTATTTTTTCAAATTTTAAAACGGATATTGGATTAATCCCTCTATCTATAATCGAATCAATATCTTCATAACCTTCTTTATTCATTTTTGCATTTAAAGGAAAATAAGATGGAGGAGGCATAAGTCCCTCTGTAACTTCTTTAATAAACTCTTCTTTAGTCATGTCTGCCCTTAAAGCATAATTCATTTTTTTTTGATTTCCAAGAATATCTACTGTCTCCTTCATCATATTTTTACCACAGGCTGAGCCTGCACCGTGAGCTGGGTATACAATTACATCGTCAGCCAATGGCATAATTCTATTTCTTAAGCTTTCATATTGAATTCCAGCCAAGTCTTCCATTGTCATGTCATCAGATTTTTGAGAAAGATCAGGACGACCCACATCTCCCAGAAAAAGCGTATCTCCACTAAATATGGCATAATCTTTTCCGTTGTGGTCTTTCAATAAATATGTTGAACTTTCCATGGTGTGTCCTGGAGTGTGTAAAACTGTAATAGTACAATTACCTATTTTAAAAACTTGATTATCTGTTGCTATAACAGCTTCATAATTTGGATCAGCATTTGGTCCGTATATTATTGGTGCTCCTGTCTTTTTTGATAAAGTAATATGACCACTAACAAAATCTGCATGAAAGTGTGTTTCAAAAATATATTTGATTTTAACATTTTTAGATTGAGCTTTTTCTATATAGGTATTTACTTCTCTTAATGGATCAATAATAGCAGCCTCTCCCTCACTTTCAATGAAGTATGCACCTTGGGATAAGCATCCAGTATAAATTTGTTCTACTTTCATTTTATTCTAGTATTTCTGTGTTTGCTTGTAAGCTTATTTTTTCTTCGATCTTATTTTTTGGATTCTTATTTTTAAAATATGAAAATGCCTGCTGCGTGTTAGCAAAGAAATGTTGATTTCCAATAGCTTTAGCAACTCCACTTTTAAATAAACTATCTACAACTGGTCCAATAGCTCCAGCTACATAAAATTCAATTCTTTTTGATTTTAAAATTAAAACTATTTCATTTAATGTTTTCATTCCGCTAGAATCAATATAATTAATTCCCCCTGAACTAAGAATAATAACATTTAATTTACCCTTCTTCTGATCAACTCTTTCAAGAAGTTGTTCTTTAAAAAATTGTGAGTTTCCAAAGTATATTTGCTCATCAAACCTTAGTAAAAGTAAATTCTCATAAGTTTCTATATCCTCTGTAAACCTGTCTATATCTTTAAAATAATCAGTTCCCTTAATTTTACCTAAAACAGCAACATGTGGCTGAGTAGAACGATATACTAACAGCAACAAAGAAGATAAAACTCCTAGAATTATCCCTTCTTTTATTCCAATAAATAGAGTTATTATAAACGTGAATAAAAGAATATAAAATTCACTTTTACTTGATTTCCATAATTTTATAGGTGATTCAAAATCAATCAATTTAAATACGGCAACCATTATGATAGACGCTAAAATAGTATTAGGCAAAAAATAAAATAATGGAGTCAAAAATAAAAGAGTAAGTCCAACCACTAGAGCACTTATTATTGAAGCCAACCCAGAATTAGCTCCAGCTTGATCATTTACTGCTGTCCTTGAAAAACCACCTGTAGTGGGATAGGACTGAAATAATGATCCAATAATATTTGAAGTTCCTAGGGCAATTAACTCTTGATTCGGATTAATCGAATAATCTTTTTTCTCTTCGATAGCTTTTGCAACAGAAATAGCTTCCATAAAAGCTATTAAAGCGAGTGTTAAAGCCAATGGTAATATTTTTGAAATATTTGTTAATTCAATTTCAGGTAATCTAAATGAAGGAAGACCTTCAGGGACAATACCTACAATGGATATTCCGGAATCTTCCCCAAAATATTTAATCCATATACTAGAAATAACAACTACTATTAATGCTCCTGGAATAGATGGATTTAATTTTTTTAATGAAATTAATAATATAATTCCTAGAAGTCCAATTACCAAAGTAGTTATATGTATTTGAGAACTTTTATCTATAAATTCAATTAATAATAAATGTATTTTATTGCTTGATTCGAAAGGAGCTCCAACTAGGTGCTTTAATTGACTTAGCCCAATAATAATAGCTGCAGCAGATGTGAAGCCAGAAATAACAGGTTTGGAAAGAAAATTTACCAAAAACCCCATCCTTAAAAACCCTAAAACAAGTTGAATTAAGCCCATGAAAAAAGCTAAAAAAATTGCCATTGAAATATATTCATCAATCCCTGAAAGCTTTAAGGCTGCTAATCCAGAAGCAACCAACAATGAGTCCATTGCTACTGGACCAACTGATAACTGACGAGAAGTACCCATGATGGCATAAATAACTTGAGGGACCAAGGCTGCATAAAGACCAAATACCGGAGGTAATCCTGCAAGAAGTGCATATGCCATTCCTTGAGGAACTAGCATAATACCAACGGTAAGACCTGCAACAAAATCGTTTTGAATTGACTTTTTTGAAAGATTAGGAAGCCATTCTAGTATTGGAAAATATTCCTTCATATTAACCCGCAATTTAATATTTTAGTTATAAAGTAGTTATAATTAATAATCACTTTTTGGAATAACCGATCCATGAGGATCAATCAATTCATCTCCTAATATCTCTCTCATTCTATTAAAAAAACTCGAGTTTTCTATGTGTTCTATTTCTTCAGCAATTTCATGAACTTCATCTACAGAAAAATTCATTTCCTTAACTAAATATAATTCAATAAGTCTATGTTTTGAAATAATTTCTATTGCCTTTTTTCTTCCTTTAGTAGTCAATTCAATAGGCTTATATGGCATTGTATCAATAAATTCCATCTTAACTAATTTGCTAACCATATTTGAAACGGTAGACTTACTTACTTTAAAAAAAATACTAAGTGCTGTAACTGTAACCTTGTTTTTTTTCTCCTCAAGCTTGTAAATAGCTTTTAAATAATTTTCTTTTTCAATTGTTTTTTTCATAAAATGTTTTGCAGTATGAAACTTTATAATAGTTTTGCAGTATAAAACTTTTTTTAAATGTCTCGAATTGTATTTTTCTTTTTTATTTTTATTAAAATATCATACAGCCAGGTTTATCCAATAAAAGGAAAAGTACTTTCTGAAGGCTCCCCTCTTCCAGGAGCTTCTGTAATAATTAGTGGAACCAAAATAGGAACCATAACTAATCAAGAAGGTGATTTTACCTTAAACATATCTAAGATAAAGAATCCCAAAATAATTATTTCATATATAGGGCATAAATCTTTCAGTCAAAATATAAGTTACGATATAAAAAATATTGGATCATTTGAATTGGAGTTGGATGATCAATTAAATGAAGTAGTTATTTCTGGCACATTAAAGCCTGTTTCAAAACTAGATAGCCCCGTACCTGTTGAAGTTTATACTAAAGATTTTTTTAAAGGAAATCCAACTCCTTCTGTTTTCGAATCAATGGGAATAATAAATGGTGTTAGACCTCAACTGAACTGTAATGTTTGTAGTACTGGAGACATTCATATCAATGGACAAGAAGGAAGCTATACAATGGTTTTAATCGATGGACTTCCCATAGTAAGTGGATTATCAACCGTTTATGGATTATCTGGAATCCCACAGTCTTTGATCGAGCAAGTTGAAATTGTTAAAGGACCAGCATCTACTCTTTATGGATCAGAGGCAATAGGAGGATTAATTAATCTGATAACAAAAATGCCCGAAAATGCCTCAAAGTTTTCTTTTGACTCCTTCACATCGGGATGGGGAGAAATAAATACAGATTTAGGGTATAAATACAAATCGAAAAATAAATTACAAGGAGTTTTAGGTATTAATTATTTCAATTATTCAAATCCCATTGATAATAACAATGATGGTTTTACAGATTTAACACTAGTAGATAGAATCTCAATATTTAATAAGTTAGATTTTACAGACAAGCTATCTGTCGCAACCAGGTATATATATGAAGATCGTTGGGGAGGACAAATGAATTGGTCTTCAAATTACAGAGGTGGAGAAGAGGTATATGGAGAAAGCATTTACACTAGTAGGGTTGAGATTTTTGGAAAATATGATTTTAACAAAAACTTATTTTTTCAATTTAGCTTTAATAATCATGATCAAAATTCAGTTTATGGAAGCACAATATATAACGCAAAACAAACAATAGGTTTTGGACAATTAATTTGGACTAAAGATTTAAAAATTAACTCTTTTCTTTTTGGTTTAGCATATAGATATACATATTATGATGATGATACAACAGCAACATTTAATGAGAGCTCATCCTCTAATATGGCAGAGATAACAAACCTTCCAGGTTTGTTTATACAAGATGAAATAAAAATAAATGATTTAAATACAGTCCTCCTTGGTCTAAGGTATGATCACAATTCAATTCATGGAAGTATACTTACCCCAAGGTTTAATTATAAAGTTACTAATAAAGAGAAAACTTCAACCTTAAGGTTTAGTATAGGATCAGGTTATAGAATTGCAAAGGTTTTTACAGAAGATCATGCAGCTCTAACTGGAGCTAGAGATGTTGTCTTTCTGAATGATTTGAAACCTGAAAGATCATGGAATACAAACATAAACTATGTAAAAAAAATATATGCCAAACAAGGTTATATACTGGATTTTGACACTAGCATATTTTGGACAAAATTTTCAAATAAAATTGTTCCAAATTATGATACAAATCCAAATCTAATAATTTATGATAATTTAAATGGAAGATCAATTACTAAAGGTGCTTCAATAAATTTTAATTCATTATTCAATAACGGATTAAGAATTAATATTGGTGCTACTTATATAGATTCATCCATCATTGAAGATGGTGAAGAGTTTACTCCATATTTAACAGAAAGCTTTCAAGGAGTTTGGAAAGTTGAAAAGAAGTTTATTGAATCTAACTATAAAATAGATCTTACAGGAAACATAGTTGGTAAAATGAGACTTCCTAGATTAGGATCGTTAGATCCAAGAAGTGAGTTTTCTCCAGTTTTCAGTATAATAAACTTACAAATAACAAAGTCTCTAAAAAATTATGAATTCTATGGTGGTGTTAAGAATCTTTTAAATTTTACACCTGCCAAAAATAGTATTGCTCGTTCACTTGATCCTTTTGATAAAAAAGTAATCTTTGATCAAAATGGAAATGCAACTCAAACTATTGAAAATCCCTATGCACTAACATTTGACCCATCCTATGTTTATGCCTCAAATCAGGGTATTCGTTATTTTTTTGGAATGAGATGGAGTTTAGATTGATTCTAATAGCAATCTAGGAGTAGCTGCCCATTATTTTCAAACTCACTTAATGATTGATTGAGGTTTTTAGATGATATTTCTTCAAGAATATCAAGAACATCATGCTGCATAGATAAAGATCCACATATCATTATAACTCCATTATTTTTTATTGTCTCACAAACTCGATTTTTATTTTTGATTAAAACATCTTGAACATATTCTTTTTTATCCTCTTGAGACAAAGCCTCTTGAAAATGTGAAAGATATTTTTTTGATATAGCACCGTTAATGTATTTTTCATAAAGCTTTAACGACTCTTTGGTTCTTCCTCCCCAAAATAAACATAGTGGTATTTGACTCTTATTTTCATTGATCATCCCAAGAAATGGAGCAATACCCGTTCCATTAGATATTAAAATAATTGAATGTGCTTTTTCTGGAAAGTGAAAATTTGAGTTACTTTTGAAACTAGCATTAAAAGATTGACCAACATTGAGCTCACTTAAATATAAAGAACAAACACCTTGATTATGTTTTTTAATACTTAACAATAAGTCTTCACCAATTTTACCAATTGAATATTGTCTTATAAAACCCTCTTCATTTGGATGAATATTTAATAAATCTCCAGACTTAAACTTGATATTTTTTAAAGACTTTAATTTTAATAAAAATGTATTGTCTAAGTTTAAATCCTTTTTCTCAACAATATTAAAAGAAGTTGTTTTTAATTTATTTTTAACCGGTTTGGTCATTTCTAAACTTAGATTAACTCCTGTTGTCTTAGCCCAACTTTTAGTCCATGAATCAAAAGCATTTTTTGATTCTTCATTAATCTTATAAAGAGGCATTATTGATTTAAATTTAGGGTTATTGTCAAGTAATTGATCAACATCAATAGCAAATTGACAATAATTTGGATACATTAAAGATCCAAAGCCTAAAACTGAAAAATTCATTTTATTTATAGGAATAATAGTTTTTAATTTTCTTTCAAATAGTCGTGCATTTGAAGGAGCTTCTCCGTCACCATATGTTGCAGTTAAAACAATAAGATATTTTGCTTTTTCATATCGAGTATATTCATTCAGTGAAGAGATGAATACTTTCTTTCCTAATTTGATTAAACTCTCATAAAAATATTTAGCAAATGTATAAGTGTTACCTGTTTCAGAGCCAACTAAAATAATGAATTCACATTCATTTTCATCCAATACTTTCTTTGTTTTTTTTGTTTTAAATATTCGTTTGAATGCCATTGAAAAACCAGAAAACATAAAAAAAAGCATACTTGAACTTGCTATGAACAAGACGACAGACCACAATATACTCCCTCTTCCAGTGTGTAAAATTAAGTTCCATCGAGCTGCTAGTTTTACAAAAGGATAAAGCGATTCTTTGATGACTCTTCCTGAAAATTGATCAATATTTAAAACTCTGTCATTAAGGGAAAGTTCATAAAAGTCTTCTTTAGATTTTGAAAATGGGAAAGTTAAGCTCCTGACCTCTTTCAATGAAATAGTTTCAAAAAAGCCAGATAATGATTTGTTTTTTACTAATTCACTTTGCTTGCTATTCCAACTATAATCCAAATAATCTTTTGGTAATAATGATAATTTTTCAATTGATAAAAACACTCCAGTTACTGCAATTATTATAATTGGAAGGACTAGCCATCTTCCAAGAATGACATGATATCTTTGATTAAAATCACTGTCCTGGACCCTCTTAAACCACTTTTTAAAACCACCTTGTCTTTTTGCTAATAAAAAGACTCCTGTAACTGCTATAAAACAAAGAAGCAACGAAACTATACCAACAAAAACACGACCAATAGTTTTGAGGAAAAGCGATCGATGAAGGTTAGTAATAAAACTGAAAAATCGTTTTTGTTTTTTAACCAACCCAATATTTTCTCCAGTTTTAGGATCAATGTAAATTTTATTTACCTCTCCTTCATTTGTTATTACAGAAGCTATGACAAAATCATCCTCAGTTACTTCTATTTTAATTATCTCAGCATATTTTTTATTGAGACTTAGGACTGCTTGATTAAGTGAAACTTCATCTAGTGAAGCAACATTATATGGCTGAACTGAAACTGTTATGGGTTCAAAGGCAAGGATTCCCCCAGTAATAGAGGCAATCAGTAAAAAAAGTGAAGAGATTAATGCTAGTAAAAAATGACTGTATCTCCAAACAAGAAGTGACATATGTTTTATCTAATTAGAAATCATTCTTATATAACGTATAAATCCAGTTCCTTCTATTTTCGTATTAATATTTTTGGAGTTTAATTCGAACTGAACATCCTTAGTGTAATATTTTTGATCCTCAACTGAACTCTCAAATCTAACACTATAACCTTTATCAATCTTATCACTTGGTATTTTTATCATGCTAACTGTTCGCTCTCCTCCTCTAACTGTTTCTCCAGTTATAGCATCAATATTATTTCTAATTTTTCCGTAAAATCTCCACCACTTGCTTAGTTCATTATACCACTCTTTATCTTTACCTTGAACGTAAAGTGTATCCTCATAGTCACCTTCTGGATTTATTAAAGAAATGATAATATATGCACCAAACCCCTCATAGTTTGTCATTTGTATCATACATTTTACATTAGTTGTATCCTCTATATTTGAGAATGAATACATTAATAAACTGGATGAAACTGCAATTACCAAAATTTTAAATCTATTTATCATATTAATTGTCTCATATTTTAGAATCTAAAAATAAAACACAAAAATACTTATTTATACTTAATCTAAATAAAAGAATTGAAAAAAATTTAACTTATTTAGTCTTCTTTTTTAAAACCATAAAAGAATTGTCCTATAAAGTTCTTAGACATATTGTTATCACCATCATATCCAAGTTTTATTTCTCCATTAGCATGAGGAACATAATTAGTTTTAAATATATAATCCCAAATACTTAAACTGATAGCAAAATTAACTCCTATTTTAAATTTATCTGGAGATGAGTTTGCATGATGATGAAGATGCATAATTGGATTATTGAAAATATATTTTAGGGGACCATAACTCAGCTTTATGTTAGAGTGATTTAAATGACCGATAATGATAGTTAAAAAATGAATTAAATACGCTTGCTCTGGTTCAAAACCACCAATCAACATTATAGCAAATACTTTTAAAGGTTTGTATAAAATATTTTCCATCCAATGGTAACGAAAATGTGCAGCAAAACCCATTTCCTTTACCGAATGATGAACCTTATGGAATTTCCATAAAAACGAATACTTATGCATTAAAATATGAGTGATCCATTGAAAAAAATCTAAAATCACAAAAAAAATGAGTAATTGAATTAATGGGTTAAAACGGGAAAGATCCAATATAGAAATTGAACTTGAGCTTATATTAAAAGTATCAAGCATCATTTTATTAAAAACTTTATAAAAGCCAACAATAATTATTGAGAAAATAAAAAAGTTAAAAAACATATAAAAAAGATCTAACCAAAAATCTTGTCTAAATATTTTCTGATTCTTTCGCCAAGGAAAAACTAATTCAATAGCCCAAACTACTGACGAAATAATAATTAAACCCCAAAAGTAATTTTCACTAATTGGAACTTTAAAAAAAAGCTGCCTTACAGTCCAATTTAAAACTCCTAAAAAAGTCTCTATAAAAATCTCAAAATATTCCATGGATCAAACTCAAACTAATTGTTAAAAAATAATATTAAGATAATAAGAAAAAAAGAAAACCAATGGAAGTTTTAATTTGAAAAATTGAGAAGTGTTTTTCATGTGATATAATTATGGTAAAGATAGTAAACTAATTGAACCTAAATTCTCTTAAAAATTAGATTTGAGAGGCTCAATAATATGAATATAAAATTGCGAAAATTTAGGTTTTTTATTTGTCTCTATTACTTATTAAACCTTTTAATCTTTCACGAAATTAAATTAGTCACCCGTACTTTTTTCTTCTTTAATCGGGTATTATTTAATTTTTCCACCAGTATATCTGCTATTGTTTTTGGGACTGCAACAAAAGCACAATCTTGCTTTAATTCAATTATCCCTAGTTGGTCTTTTGTAATATTTCCTTGTTTGAAAAAAAGACCTGCAATATCACCTTTGGAAATCTTATCTTTTCTTCCTCCAGAAATAAATAGTGTTTCCCAAAACTGAGGCTTTCTTATTGCTTTTTTTGAGATATTTACAACTTTAGGCTTTTTAACATACTCTGGAAAGTCTTCATTTTCTCCTCTCAAAACATAGGCAGTTCCTTTAGAAACTACTCGGGCAGCTCTTCCATTTCTATGGATAAACTCTTCTTCGGAACGAGGCAATTCGAAATGAATAATAAATTTTAACTCTGGAATATCTAGACCTCTTGAGGCTAAATCGGTAGCTATTAAAATCGAGTTAGTTCCGTTTCGAAATTTTATCAACGAACGCTCTCTATCTTTTTGCTCCATTCCTCCTGAGAAGCAGCTATGGTTTAACTTATTTTTATCTAAAAAACGACTTACCTTCTCGACACTACTTCTCAAGTTGCAAAATATAATTCCATTTTGATTTCCAAGGTATTCTAATAAATTTAATAGAGTTGTCAATTTATTTTTTGAAGAGGATAAGACCGTTTTAATCTCTAATTTTGAGACTACCTTTTCTTTTAAATAATTAATAGTTTTGGGTTGGTCCAAGCGAACAAAGTCTGGAACTTTAATACTTTGCGTTGCAGATGTTAAAACCCGTTTATTTATATGAGGCAGCTGATTTATAATTTCACGCATCTCCAACTCAAAACCAACTTCAAGAGACTTATCAAACTCATCTAATATAAGTACTTTTATATATTTCTTAGAAAACCGATCATTGCTAAAATGGTCTGCAATTCTTCCAGGAGTTCCTATTAAAATTGAAGGTACATGCTTGATTTCTATCTTATCCTTAGACATAGGGCGGCCTCCATATACTGCATTTA
>Ga0308007_10001221_pt1 | contig 11443 bp, 11 predicted proteins | sample Neamet71_FD_203152 | JGI IMG/M metagenome (GOLD analysis project Ga0308007, IMG submission 203152) | Marine microbial communities from water near the shore, Antarctic Ocean - #71 | ecosystem: Environmental > Aquatic > Marine > Unclassified | place: Southern Ocean | collected 2014-06-07
TGTTGGTACCAGTAGGCGGACTCGAACCGCCACACCTTTCGGCAACGGATTTTGAATCCGTCGTGTCTACCAATTCCACCATACTGGCATTGAAACAGTGGCTGCGTATTATCTGGATTTTTGTTTAGGAGTCAACTCATTTTCTATTTTTTATGTCGAATCTATTATTTGCACAGCGGTTGTATTGATTAATCATATGTTAAAAATTATTCATTCCCCTTACTACAAGATCTTTTACATACCTTTTTTATTTATTATTCGGTAAAATGCTCGGCCATTTTATGTTGTTTTCCCATATAGCTGTATGAAGTCATTTATTTGGTATGTTTGTTAATGAAAGTGTCTGATTATCATTTTGAGTTGCCTGAGTCTCTTATTGCTGGTTATCCGATGGCTGAGCGGACAGCAAGCCGCTTGCTAAAACTGGATGGTCCATCAGGTGACCTTCAACATTTGGCTTTTAATGATATTGTCGATTTAGTCGAACCCGGTGACTTAATGGTATTCAACAATACCCGTGTCATTCAAGCTCGTCTTTATGGAGCTAAAGAGTCGGGTGGTAAGTTAGAAATTTTAGTAGAACGTTTATTAAATGAGAAAGAGGTGCTCGCTCATGTTCGTGCGAGTAAATCGCCGAAAGTAGGGTCTCATCTTGTTTTAGGAACAGATAAAGGCAAAGCTTACAAAGCCACTATGCTTGCTCGAGAAGACACCTTATTCCATCTTAAATTTGAAAATGATGTGTTAGATGTTCTAGAAGACATCGGCCATATGCCTTTGCCTCCTTATATAGAACGGCCTGATGAAAGCTCAGACAAAGAGCGTTATCAAACGGTATACAATGAAAAACCCGGTGCTGTGGCAGCACCAACGGCGGGTTTACATTTCGATCAGGCGTTATTAAACACGCTAAAAGAAAAAGGTGTTAATAGCGCTTTTGTTACCTTGCATGTAGGCGCGGGCACATTTCAACCTGTGCGAGTGGATACGCTGGAAGAACACCAAATGCACTCGGAATATATGGAAGTGGAGCAAGAGGTGGTTGATCTAGTAAAAGCAACCAAAGCCAAAGGTAAACGTGTCATTGCTGTTGGTAGTACTAGCATGCGCAGTCTTGAATCGGCCAGTCAATCTGGTGAAATCACCACTATGATGGGCGATACCAGTATTTTTATTTATCCCGGTTATGAATTTAAAACAGTGGATGCCATGGTAACGAATTTCCATTTACCAGAATCAACTTTGATTATGCTAATCAGTGCGTTTGCCGGTTATTCTCAGGTTATGCATGCCTACCAAACGGCTATTCAACAGCAGTATCGATTTTTCAGTTATGGCGATGCCATGTTTATCACTCATAATCCAAAGGCGGTTGGCCCTGTTGCTAATGAAGCAATCGTAGCTAATACAAGCGCAGTTGATGCAATGAATAGGAAACACAGTAAATGACAGCAAAGCGTCCAGAATGTTTTATGGACTTTTCGGTAGCCACGACATCAGGCAAAGCGCGTCGTGGTACCTTGAGTTTCCCTCGTGGTAAAGTTGAGACTCCAGCGTTTATGCCAGTTGGTACCTATGGCACAGTAAAAGGTATGCTCACCAAAGATATTGAAGAAATTGGTGCGGATATGATTTTGGGGAATACCTTCCATCTTTGGTTGCGTCCGGGAATGGAAGTGGTAAAAGCTCATGGGGATTTACATGATTTTACTCAATGGAAGAAACCGATTTTAACCGATTCTGGTGGCTTTCAAGTGTTCTCCTTAGGAGACATGCGTAAAATAACGGAAGAAGGCGTTAGTTTTCAATCTCCTGTTAATGGCTCTAAGGTGTTTATGAGTCCTGAAATATCCATGGATGTGCAAAAAGATTTAGGTTCGGATGTGGTGATGATTTTTGATGAATGTACACCTTATCCAGCCACAGAAGAGCGTGCCGCCGATTCTATGCGCATGAGTTTGCGTTGGGCAAAACGTTCTAAAGTGGCTCATGGAGAGAGTCCGTCGGCATTATTTGGTATTATTCAGGGAAGTATGTACGAAAGCTTACGTGACGAATCTCTAGAGGGGTTGGTCGACATTGGTTTTGATGGGTATGCTATTGGTGGTTTATCTGTTGGTGAACCTAAAAATGAAATGATGACAGTGTTAGACTATATCACACCAAAAATGCCTGATGACAAACCGCGTTATCTTATGGGTGTTGGGAAACCAGAAGACTTGGTAGAAGGTGTACGTCGTGGCGTAGACATGTTTGATTGTGTGATGCCAACGCGTAATGCTCGTAATGGACATTTATTTACATCTGAAGGCGTGGTGAAGATTCGTAATGCTCAGTATCGGCATGATACAGCGCCATTAGATAAAGAATGTGATTGTTACACTTGTAAAAACTTTTCTCGGTCTTATCTACATCATTTAGATAAGTGTAAGGAAATGGTAGGAGCACAACTTAGTACCATCCATAATTTAAGATATTATCAAACACTTATGGCAGGTTTACGTCAGGCATTGGAAGCAGACAACTTTGACGAGTTTGTGGATGGTTTTTATGCTCAACGCGGTCTTGAAACACCTTCGTTAACGTTGGAACGACAGTAAAAAATAGGTTTTTACCTATAAAAACAAAAATGTTTAATATTGGAGTATGAATATAATGATTTCATTGATTTCGCCGGCTTTTGCCGAAGGTGCAGCAGGGTCTGCTGATGCCGGTCTTTTTAACATAGTCTTGTTAGTTGGTTTCGTATTAATTTTTTATTTTTTAATGTGGCGCCCTCAAGCAAAACGTCAAAAAGAACATAAAGCACTAATGCAATCATTAGCGAAAGGTTCAGAAGTGGTAACCAATGGTGGTATGTTGGGCAAAGTAGCTAAAGTTAGTGATGGTTACGTTGTGTTAGAAGTGGCTGAAGGTATTGAAATGAATTTTCAAAAAGCGTCTATTTCAGCCGTTTTACCTAAAGGCACATTGAAATCTATCTAGATATTTAAGGAAAGCGTCGTTAGGCGCTTTCCTTATTTTTATACTTATAGAGGCCTTTTAACGAAGTATTAACAAGCATAGTAATCGTGAAAAAGTCTCTTATAAAAATGTCACAGTGAAAGGATGTTCCATGCTTAACAAGTACTCCTTGTGGAAGTATCTGCTAATTCTTGTTGTGTTGGCGTTAGGCTTACTTTATGCCTTACCTAACCTATACCCAGATGACCCAGCGTTACAAATATCTAGTCAAAAAGTTACAGTAAATATTGATGACAGGGTATTAACCAAAGCTGAGAATGTATTATCAAAAGCAGACATTAAATTAAAATCAGCAGAAGTTACCAATAACGGGGCAACATTACGTTTTTATAGCGGTACAGATCAATTAGCCGCGAAACCCATTGTTTCTTCTGCGTTGGGTGAAAACTACGTAACCGCATTAAATTTAGTACCAACAACACCAGATTGGTTAGATGCTTTGGGTGCTGGACCGGCTAAGTTAGGGTTAGATTTACGGGGTGGTGTGCATTTTTTACTTGAGGTGGATACTCCTGCTGCATTGACACAAAGAATAGATGTTGCTGCGAGCAACATGAAAAGCCTCTTACGAGAGCAAAAAATTCGTTACCGTAAAGTAACGGCCGACGAAGGTGTATTAACCATTCGTTTTCTACAAGAAAATTTTCTGACACGCGCAGAAGACTTACTGGAAGATGAATTCCCCGATTTTATTTACTCAACGTATGAAGAAGAGGGTGAATACTATCTAACGGCAGGTTACTCAGACGTTACTAAAAAAGAAATTGAAGCCTATGCGCTTCAACAAAACCTAACGACCTTACGCAACAGGGTAAATGAGTTAGGTGTGGCTGAGCCATTAGTTCAGCGCCAAGGGAGCAATCGTATTGTTGTTGAACTTCCTGGGGTGCAAGATACAGCAGCCGCAAAACGTATTATTGGTGCGACAGCAAACTTAGAATTCCGGTTAGAAGCCTTACTTGATGAAGATGATGTTGAGGTATTAAGCTTTCGTAATGGCAGTGGTCGCACTGCACGTCTGGAACGCGATCTTATCATTACGGGAGAAAGTGTGTCTGACGCCAGTTCTTCATTTGATGAAAACGGCATGCCGCAAGTAAATATTAGCCTTGATGGTCAAGGTGGTTCGCAGATGTCAAAAATAACGCGTACCTCTGTTGGCCGCAGTATGGCTGTTGTGTTTATCGAACATAAGTCTCGCTCTCGTTTTGTGGAAAAAGATGGCAAAGTGGAAGAAATACGCCAGCCATATAGTGAAAAAGGCATTATTTCATTAGCGACGATCCAGTCGACACTAGGCAATGCGTTTCGTATCACTGGACTAGACAGCTCACGAGAATCTTCTGAATTAGCGCTATTGCTTAGAGCAGGTGCGTTAGCTGCACCTATTTACTTTGTTGAAGAACGTACGATAGGGCCAAGCTTAGGTGAAGAAAATATTCGTTTAGGTGTTGTTTCTGCTCAAATTGGTTTGCTAGTGGTTATGCTCTTTATGCTGTTCTATTACCGTGTCTTTGGTTTATTTGCCAACGTGTCTTTGGTAGTGAATATTGTGCTCCTAATGGCCTTTATGTCTTTATTAGGCGCGACATTAACCTTGCCCGGTATTGCCGGTATTGTGTTGACTATGGGTATGGCCGTAGATGCGAATGTACTTATATTCTCTCGGATTAAAGAAGAGTTAGCGGAAGGTTTACCTGCTCAACAAGCTATTAATTCTGGCTTTAGTCGTGCTTTTACCACTATTTTTGACGCCAATATTACTACTTTGTTGGTTGCTGTTATTCTCTTTGCTGTAGGGACAGGATCGGTTAAAGGTTTTGCTGTTACCTTATCACTAGGGATAATCACTTCGATGTTTACCGCTATCTTTGTAACACGAGCGCAAGTGAATTTAGTGTACGGTGGCCGCCAGAATAAGCGTTTATTTATATAGGAAGTAGGACGATGAAACAATTTACTATCCCTTTTATGGGAATGCGCAAACCTATTGCCTTACTATCTATCGTATTAGTACTGCTATCATTTGCTACATTAGCGTTTAAAGGGCTTGAGTTTGGGCTTGATTTTACTGGTGGAACGCTTGTTGAAGTAGGGTATGACACAGCCCCTGAGCTTGATCAAATTCGGTCTGTACTTAATGCCAATGGTTATGATGATGTCATAGTGCAAACATTTGGCGCCGATACAGACATTGTTGTTCGTATGGCGAATTCCTTTACACCCACTCTTGGTGATGAGGTATTGGCTACATTAAAGTTTGATCGAGCAGATGTTGAACTTTTACGCTCTGAATATGTAGGCGCTCAGGTCGGTGAAGAGTTACGTGAACAAGGAGGCTTAGGCATGTTACTCGCTTTGGTCATTGTTATGGTCTATGTGGCGGTTCGGTTTCAGTTTAAGTTTTCAGTGGCCGCTGTGGTGGCATTGGCTCACGATGTAATTATCACTTTAGGCATCTTTTCTATATTTGGTCGTGAGTTTGATCTTACGGTTTTAGCGGCCTTGTTAGCTGTTATTGGTTATTCGCTTAATGACACTATTGTTGTGTGTGATCGTATTCGCGAAAACTTTCGTATTATGCGAGAAATTGAACCAGTAGAACTGATTAATCAATCAATTAATCAAACCTTAGGTCGTACTTTGATTACGTCTTTAACGACTATTTTTGTACTCGTCGTATTGTTTGTTTTTGGTGGTGAAGCGATTCATAACTTCTCCTTCGCTTTATTGGTTGGTGTGGTAATCGGCACATATTCTTCTGTTTTTGTGGCCGCTAATTTATTACTGGCGCAAAATATTACGCAAGAAGATCTTATTCCAACACCGAAAGAAGAAGTAGAAGATGAACTGCCATAAATAATCAAAGTTTATACTTTGTATGAGTTTATTTTTTGTTAAAAAGCCATATCATGTGATGTGGCTTTTTTATTGCCTAATTATTAGTTGTGTGGTTATTACAAGAATTAAACACGGTTTTCTTTATTTCTAATAAACTTATTGAGACCTTTGCACAACTACTATATCTACCAACCTCTCGTTAAAAATAGACTCGAAATGCTTAATTATGACCTATAAACCGCAGCTTTAGCATCCTATGCTGCCCGAGCAAGTGTCTGTTATCACATCTATTTTATCTCGTTTTTTCTTTACAGTTATATCTTCACAGACACATTTATTTTTAATAAAATCAATATTATTTATGTGTCTCTTCCTTATGGTTTGAAGTGAAGATCGGGTCACTCTTGGTTTTTTTGTTGGTTCAAAGTTGAATGAGATGAGAATGTCGTTTTCTTAATTTCTTTTTAATTGTGTTTGAATGAGCAAGATCAAAAGCCATACACTTCCCAAGAAGTGTGTCTAGCAGGCACTTTAATTAGCGCCTCTTTTTCTTTAAATTTACTTTGTTCCTACCAAAAAACAAACTAAATAAAAAAAGAGAGACTATGAATACTTTAAAACTAAACTCCAAACAAATACAAGTGGCTATTGACCAATTAACCGCTCAACCAGATGGGATGAATAAACTAATGGAAATGGCTCTTAATAGCCTCATGAAAGCCGAACGCGAGGTGTATCTCAACGCCGCTCAATCGGGTAATAAAGTCAATGGTTATCGTGCTATAAATGGGTTTGGTATTGGGGGAGGTGTTGGCTCTGCAAGTATCAAGAGACCGTATGGGCGATTTTAAGCCGATGCTACTCAATATCATGAGAGATCAAAGTGATCCCCTGAATGAACTGTGTTTCGAACTCTATGCCAAAGGGTTAACCACTCGTGATATCGAATCCATTACTCAACGAATCTACGGGCAACAACTTTCTAAAAGCCAAGTATCACGAATAACAAACCGTTTATCTGGGGCGATGAAGGTGTTTTGGGAACGTGAACTTGAAGAGCATTATCCGATTATTTATTTAGATGCGACCTTCGTAAAAACAAAACGAGAACGTGTCTCCAGTGAGGCCTATTACGTTGTATTAATCGTCTTGCCTGACATGACGCGAGAAGTGATTGGTTTTTACAATGCCCCAACAGAGTCAGCCGATTTTTGGGATGAGATCTGTCAGGATTTAAAACAACGAGGTCTTAAATGAACCGATCTGTTTGTAACGGACAATTTGACGGAGCTAAACCATGCGATAGAACGCGACTTTGAGACAGCGATTAAAAAATGTGTGCTGCACCTAAAACGCTCTATTTTAAGGAAAACAAAAAAACAGCATCGATTAGACATAGCGAATGAATTGGCCTATATTTTCCAGTTAGACAACAAAGAAGACACAATGGAAGCCTTGTATACGAGAGCACGTAGTGTGTCTCAAAGATGGAGCCAACATTACCCTAACTTAACCATACTGAGCGACCCAAACGTCTTATGTTATTACGCCACGTAGTTAGAATTTTAATATGAGGTTCGAAACATGATATATACAACAAATTGGATAGAACGACTCAATAAGACGTTTAAACGTACGTTAAAGATAAGAAACTCTATGCCCAGTGTGGAATCGGTATTAACCTTATTAAGTAAAGTGGCCATTGATGTAAACAGTACGACGTATCAATATCCGGTGAGTCGTTTATCAAAGAACCACTTGTTTAATTAACGAGGATAAAGAAATAGATTTAAGAGAAGTAGACACACTTTATGGGACGGTACCTGACTGCGTAGAAAGCGCCTCATTTGCACCCGTTGACATAATTGTTTTAGCTTCTAGATCAGCTGACATCTGACGGTAATAACCTACGTCCTTTGAAGCATTACGAATTGAAAACCCCAATTTACTAGCATCACCGTCAACTCCATAAGATTTTACAAAATCCATCATAGGCTGAGTGCAGAGGTCCTGCTGACATCACATCATAATCATTCTATCTATTTAATGCGATTGACACTTCTTGTCGACTGCAGCTTGCACTCCAGATTTTCAACTGATTGACAGTGTTAGTAAGGGCGCTGACAAGGGTTTTGTTTTGGGTTAAATATTGGCAGGCCAAAAATTTTACTAAAATCTAATCGTGATAAAACAGTTTCTTCTATCGTTTTTGTATTCTCATAAATTTTTTGGGAGTTGCTTCGATAACTAATCGATCACCATGAGCGTTCGATATTCATCGTAGGCAAATTGGTCTGTCATGCCACTGATGTAATCTTGTAAAAGACGACAACGATAATAAAATTCTAGCTCTTCTGTCATAGATGTATTTGACTGTAAGTTACTTTGATAGGCTCTAATATGTTTTTGAGGTAGCTTTTTATACAGACGTTTTGCTACAAGAGGGGCTTCTTTTTCTTGTTTTATTACTTTATTAAAATCTGCTTGGTTTAATTGTAGGAGGGTTTTATAGCATTCTAATAACCCAGTAATGATTTTGTAACCTTGCAGTTCCCGTGTTTCTACTTCTTTATGGCAAAAAACATGTTTTAAAGCCACTTGTTTAAAGGTTTCTGTAATGGCATGAGCATGGCTTTTATCTTCCAGTAACGCTTGATTAAAAGAACCTTCGTATACGGTTTCGATGTTATCAATAAATCGATTAGTAGCATGCTCTACTAAAGGGTGAGTTACCCCAACTCTCAATGAAATAAAGAACTGACTGTCTTGGCAAATTTCATCATTTTTAGACGCATTTAATGCCCGGTTTATGATTTTTTGCATCACGTCTTCCTTATCACTGGACAATTTATATTCACAGGCGATGACGCTATATTCCTCGCATAACAATTGACTTAGTTTATTAACATCTAGAATGTCTTTCTCGACAGCGTCCTCTAAGTCAGCAATACAGTAAGAAATATCATCCGCTGCTTCCATAATATAAGTCGCTGGATGCCGGTGACCCAGAGTCATATTCTGTTGTTTACATAACGTTAAGATAAACTCTTTTTCGCTAAAATAATAACCCACTTTTTTCTTTAAATAGTGTAAATCAGTTTTTTCATCAGGCTTTATTTCTGTTCCACAACGAGTGTATTTCATAATCGCGGCTACTTGGCTGTAGGTTAAATTTAGCCTTAGTAACTTATGTATTAATCGAATGGCTTGAGCATTACCTTCAAAGTGGCTGATATCTCGCGTTAGTTCTGTGTTTAGTTGGAGCTTGTTACCATTAGTGGTGGGTAATGTGTCATATAGATTATTTGCAAACCAATTGTTTATGGCTTCTTCGCCAAAATGGCCAAAAGGTGGGTTGCCTATATCGTGCATCAGACAAGCCATTTCAACAATGCTTTCTAAATGTCGTTCTAACTCAACTAGTCGATATTTTTCCAGCTCAGACTGAGCAAGTTGATTAAATATGCTTTGCACAATGAAGCGCCCAACTTGTTGCACTTCAAGTGAATGAGTGAGCCGGCTACGTACTGCTGAGTTTCTTTCAAGAGGAAATACTTGAGTCTTTTGCTGTAAGCGTCTAACTGCTGCAGAGTTAATAATACGGCCACGATCGCTTTCAAAATCGCGTATTAGCTCTTTAGGCGTATTTCTTGTTTTTGTATAAAAGGGGCGGTCACTAGTGATTTTTTTTGAAAAATCGATCATAAAGTGTGCTCTAAATTGCTTGTTCTGTTGGTGCTCTAAAATACTATAGTGCGGGTATAAAAGAAAAGAATAAATAAGAATAGGAAAAGTCACTTTTATTAAATTTAACTTGCAGTATTTTAAGAGCCTGTTACTTTATTATTTAAATCAAAAAAGTGTCTAATTACATGTTTATAAGCTCATTACAATCAAAGCGAAAGGTAAACAAAAGGTAAGTGCCTTTGAGTTACTGTGGTTGATACGTATGATGAAATGAATGTGATGATACAATGAAAACCCAGTTACTCAGGCTGGGTTTTTTTATGTCATTTTAAAAGAGGTAGTTTTATGTTTTCCGGTTCTTATACTGCGCTGATAACACCATTTAGAAACAATGAGCTTGATGAAGATGCTCTCAAGGCACTTGTTAATTGGCAGATAGAACAAGGTTCACATGGATTAGTTCCCGCAGGAACAACGGGAGAGTCAGCAACACTCACTGAGTATGAACACAAGCGTACGATTCAAATTGTCGTTGAAGCCGCCGCTGGGCGAGTACCGGTTATAGCTGGCGCAGGTTCTAATAATCCAGTAGAAGCGTTGGCTTTTGCTAAATCGGCACAATCTCTTGGTGCTGACGCTATTTTATGTGTAGCTGGCTACTACAATCGACCTTCTCAACAGGGATTGTATGAGCATTTCAAATACATTCACGATCAGAGTGATATTCCCATTATCATTTATAATATTCCACCACGTGCGGTAGTGGATATTACACCAAGTACTATGGCACAACTTGCAGGACTACCAAGGATTGTTGGTGTCAAAGATGCAACCGGTGATTTAGCTAGACCAAGCCTTGAAAGAGCCTTAATTGACAAAGAGTTTAATTATTTTTCGGGAGAAGATATAACCGCTGTGGCTTATCAAGCTATGGGAGGAGGAGGTTGTATATCAGTCACTTCAAATGTTGCTCCTAAGCTTTGTGCTCAGTTGCAATCCTATTGCCTGAAAGGTGATTACGAGAATGCATTAGCGTTACATGAAAAACTATTATCACTTCATCAAGTTTTATTTTTAGAGCCTAATCCATCAGGTGCAAAGTATGCGTTATCACTATTAGGTTTATGTTTTGAAGACGTTAGGCTGCCCATTATTCCACTTTCAAATGAAAGCAAAGAAAAAACCTATATAGCGATGAAAGAACTGAAATTAGTTAAATAGCATTCATCGCCATATAATAAAAAAGGGACTAGATAAATTGACACTGTAACTAATTTTGTGTAACTGCCTATCACAACATATTCTATAGAGAATTAAGGATAGGTAGATGAAAATGAATAAAAAAGAACTTGAAGCGTTTGCAAAAGAAGCGGCTAAAGGGATTAAAACGCCTGAGGATCTTAACGAATTCAGCCAAATGCTGAAAAAAATCACCGTTGAAGCCGCACTAAATGCAGAAATGGATGACCATTTAGGTTACCAGAGGCATCAAAAATCCGCGTCAACCAACAGTCGCAATGGTAAGAGCAGCAAGCGCCTTAAAACAGAAGACGGTGAATTCGGATTGGATACACCTCGAGACCGAGATGGCTCTTTTGAACCTAAACTAGTCAAGAAACATCAATCTCGATTCACGTCTATGGACGATAAAATTCTGTGGCTTTATGCGCAAGGCATGAGTACCCGAGACATCGTTAACGCATTTGATGAATGGTACGGTGCAGAGATCTCCCCCACATTAGTATCGCGTGTTACTAATGCGGTCATCGAGCAGGTAACCGACTGGCAAGCACGCCCCTTGGACGCCCTCTATCCCATTGTTTATCTTGATTGTATTGTGCTGAAAATCCGTCAGGATAAGCGAGTCATCAATAAATCAATCTTCTTGGCA
>Ga0308007_10001226_pt1 | contig 11423 bp, 7 predicted proteins | sample Neamet71_FD_203152 | JGI IMG/M metagenome (GOLD analysis project Ga0308007, IMG submission 203152) | Marine microbial communities from water near the shore, Antarctic Ocean - #71 | ecosystem: Environmental > Aquatic > Marine > Unclassified | place: Southern Ocean | collected 2014-06-07
CGTTCCGAGATCCAGCGTTACATAACTGCGCCAGGGCAGGCTACAGCGTATAAGATCGGGATGATGAAGTTTCAGGAACTTCGGGGGAATGCCGAGTCGGCGCTAAAAAACAATTTTGATATTAGAGTATTCCACGACGTAGTGCTTGGCGCAGGCGCTCTGCCAATGCCTATGCTGGAATCGAGGATAAGTAGCTGGATCGAAGAAGTTCAATTAAGCCTAAAATAATCATAAGGGAGTTGATAATAAGAATGACTAAAAGACTGTGGATGAGACTTTTTCTTGTCAGCTTATTGTTCTGTCAGATTCATTTTAGCAACGGGCAAGAGATTGTTTCAGCGGAATCGATGGGCATGTCTTCCTCAGCATTACTTGATGCTACTGCGCGTCTGCAGCAGCATATCGATGATGGAGAGTTGGCGGGTGTGGTTGCGGCAGTTGCCAGAGATGGCAAGCTAGTTTATTTTGAATCGCTCGGCAAGCTCAGTCTTGAAAGTGGGAGGTCGATGCAAAACGATGCGCTGTTTCGAATCTATTCGATGACGCGTCAAGTCACTAGCGCTGCCGTTCTCAAATTATATGAAGATGGTAAGTTTCAATTACATGATCCTATAAAGATGTACTTGCCAGAGTTTGAGGGCCAGCGAGTATTGCTGGATTCATCTAGCATAGATATCGCTCAAACTAAGGAGCGCACTGGTGATATCACGGTCGCCAATCTTCTTACTCACACATCGGGCTTGGGTAGCCGTAGTTCCCGATTATACAGAGAGAACAATGTAAGGGATAAAAATATTTCATTGGATCAGATGACGTCTAACGTAGCGCGCATACCTTTGTTTCAAGATCCAGGGACACAATTTCGCTATGGGCTCCATGCGACCATATTAGGAAAGTTAGTAGAAGTCTGGTCGGAACAACCATTTGAAGAATACTTGCAAGAGAATATTCTCAACCCACTAGAAATGAGCAGCACAATGTTCTGGGCTGAAGGAGGCGATGCGAGTCGGTTGGCGGAGCTTTATCGGCCTAATAATGGACGATTGGAGCCCTACAAAAGAGAATCCATGTCGTGGACATCGCGGCCGACATTGATCGAAGGTGGCGTAGGCCTCTTATCTAGTGTCTCAGACTTTCTAAATTTTTCGCAGATGGTTTTAGATAATGGGAAATTCAAAGGCAGAACGGTTCTCAGTGAAAAGACCGCCGCGTTGATGTATGTGAACGCCGTTCCCGATCAAGCCATGCCCATTGGTAATCGAGGTTACTGGCTAGGTTCAGGCTGGACCTTAGGCGGCTTCAACTTGGTTATGAACCCAGCAGAATATAGTTTTCCTGTTTCCGAAGGAACTATCTGGTGGGATGGTTCTGCGGCTACACGCTTCTTCATAGACTCCACAGAATCTATAGTGGTCGTTATTATGGCTCAAGTTTCGCCGTCTAGCGGCGGAGGCTTTCGAGAGATATTTAGCGAGATGATCGATAAGGCAATTATAGAACGCAGGTGGCAAGGCTCTAGCCGACCTTAGTTTTTTATATGATCAGTGATCTAATTTTGACGATCTTTATCTGTGCTGTCTTCAAGAGGCATGAATCGCAATTGTAGACGATATCGAATAAAATCCTCAATCCTTTGCCATTCAATTTATTAAGTTGAAAACTTGAGCCATATAAATGACATCATTCTCCGAACATCTTGAAGAAGCAAATGCCGAACTAGCCGAATTGAAGCAGCAGGTTATGACTGCTTGTTCTTATATAAGGGAGAAATGCTCCAGTAGTGGAGGCTATGATGGAAATCTATTAGATGACTGGCAGCTTTCTAGCTATGAATTAGCCTTCTGCATGGCAGAGCTGTCTGCCGCTGCGTCCTTTATTGACTACGCGCAGAAACCAACTACACAAAAATTCACTCAGCAGCTTGCGCTGAGCTTTTGTGCAGAGACCTTTCAGACAGTTCTAAATCGGTTAGTCGCTAGGGCAACTGACATCGGTTTAGATAGAGCAAAGCTATTGGACATTCATGTGAGTGCTACTTATAGAATGCTGCTAGACACTTATGCTAGTTCAGAATTTCTGTCGAATCTTGGCAGTGAAATAGCTGGAAATGATATTCAGCGCCTGCCTTCAATGCTGAGCGAAGAAAAGGAACTCGTACGGGAAACATTTTACCGTTTTACCAATGAAGTGGTCATGCCGCTTGCTGAGCAAGTCCATCGCTTTGATGAAGATATTCCTGACGAGATTCTCCAAGGAGCAGCAGAACTGGGTTGTTTCGGTACTTGTATACCGGAACGATTCGGTGGACTCCAGCCAGATGACCGCCCGGATAGCCTTAGCATGATCGTTGTGACAGAAGAGCTATCCCGGGGCTCCCTTGGCGCCGCAGGTAGTTTGATAACGAGGCCCGAAATCGCTGCACGTGCGCTGCTTAGTGGTGGAACCAAGCAGCAGCAACAGAAATGGCTTCCTCTGCTTGCGTCAGGTGAAATGCTCTGTGCGATTTCTATCACCGAGCCCAATGCCGGCTCTGATGTCGCTGCGGTTTCTCTTAAAGCAACGCCAGCCGAGAACGGGTGGCTGCTTAATGGGAGCAAGACATGGTGCACCTTTGCGGGGAAGTCGGAATTGCTTGTCGTATTGGCGCGCAGTAACAAAGACTCTTCGCTAGGGTATAAAGGACTTAGTTTGTTTCTAGTAGAAAAACCGTCGTTCAGTGGTCATGATTTTAATCATATGCAGTCAGGTGGTGGTTCTTTAACTGGGAAGTCTATTGCAACCATCGGCTATCGTGGCATGCATTCCTATGATTTATTTTTTGAAGACTTTTTTGTTCCAGCGGAAAATCTCGTCGGTGAGGAAGCGGGCGAAGGGAAGGGATTTTACTTCACCATGGCGGGCTTCGCAGGTGGAAGAATTCAGACAGCTGCCCGTGCGACTGGGTTGATGCAGGCTGCATTTGAGCGTGCGCTCTCCTATGCAAAAGACAGGAAAGTATTCGGTAGCATAATTGCAGATTATCAACTCACTCAGATTAAATTGGCTAGGCTACTGGCGACACTTACAGCAGCGCGGCAATTTAGCTATGCAGTAGCGGAATTGATGGATGATGGTGTCGGTCAGATGGAGGCTAGCCTTGTGAAATTGTTTAGTTGTCGTGCTGCTGAGATGCTATGCCGTGAAGCGTTGCAAATTCATGGGGGCATGGGCTATGCAGAGGAGTCGGCAGTAAGTCGCCTTTTTGTGGACGCGCGCGTGCTTTCTATATTTGAGGGAGCGGAAGAGGTTCTGGCAATAAAAGTTGTTGCTCGAGAATTAATTGAAAAATCTATGTGAGACTCTTGGTCAGAATCAGATTCAGTCGATGAACAACATCAATAGGGAAATGACATTTAGTCGAATAAGCTAGGCTATAATAATCCAAAACAAAATCATCTCGAATAAATTGTGGAGCAAACTTGCAAGCCTTACTAAGTGGAATGCGTGTAGTTGAAGGGAGTGCTTTCATAGCAGCACCCTCCGGCGGTATGACTTTGGCACAACTCGGAGCGGACGTTATTCGCTTTGATCAGATCGGGGGCGGCATCGACTATCGCCGCTGGCCAGTCACTGACAAAGGCAAGAGCCTTTACTGGCACAGCTTAAACAAAGGTAAGCGCTCCTTCGCTGTTGATTTCCGCAAACCTGAGGGAAAGGAGCTTATCACGCGACTCATCTGTGCTGATGGTGAAGATGCTGGAATTTTTCTTACAAATTTCCCCGCGAAGGGTTGGCTTGCTGATACTGCACTGCGCGCGAGGCGTCAGGATCTCATTTATCTCAATTTAACAGGCGATCGCCATGGCGGCAGCGCCTTGGACTACACTGTTAACAGCAAGGTAGGGTTGCCGTTTCTTAGCGGAGACGGCGAGAGTCCGAGTAACAATCCCTTTCCAGCCTGGGATGTTGTTGCCGGCCAACACATCGCCCTAGGTTTGCTTACGGCCGAACGGTACAGAAGAATTCATGGCCAGGGGCAGTTCATACGACTTGCGCTAGCCGACGTCGCACTAGCCACTATGGGGCATCTCGGCTATATAGCTGAGGCAGAAATAAATAAGGAGTCTCGTCAGCCTGTCGGCAATCACGTTTTTGGTAGCTTTGGTCATGACTTCAAATGCAAGGATGGCGAGCGCGTAATGATAGTTGGAGTCAGTTCGAATCAGTGGAAAGCAATATTGCGAGTTACGGAGACCCAGGCACAGGTCGCAGAGCTGGAAGCAAGCCTAGATCTCAACTTTAGCAACGAGGGCGATCGTTTCAAGGCGCGCGAAAAACTGAAGGAACTCTTTCAGCCTTGGTTCGGCCAACGAGATTCGTCCACTGTGCACAAAGCGCTCGATCAGGCGTCTGTATGCTGGGGACCATATCAAACGATACAGCAACTCGTTCAGACCGATAGTGATTGCAGCGTTGATAACCCGTTGTTCGAAAAAGTAGAGCAGCCGGGTATCGGAGAGTATCTAATGCCATCAAACCCACTAAATTTTGAAGGTCTCGGAAACATTCCAGTGACACCTGCACCCATACTCGGTCAGCATACCGATGAAATACTTGAGCTTACACTCGGTCTTTCGGGGAGTGAGATTGGTAAGCTACATGATAGCGGTGTAGTAGCTGGTCCAAGCGCTTAGCGTAAACTTGTTTAGGTAGCCCAGCCTCCAGCCAAAGGAATTATCTGCCCTACCATATGTCTGCAGTCTTCACGCGAGAGGTAGGCAGCAAGTTGTGCAGTTTCGCTTGCCGCGCCTATTTCGTTAGTAGGAACGCTACGCTTTACGTGTTCTAGAAATTTTTCATTCTCGAGAATATCATCTGGGTAGTAGGTATCGTTGTTGATGTAATTCTGCGCGATCGCATTTACCTGAATATTGCTGCGCGCCAACTCTAGCCCAACCGCTTTGATAAAACCGTTCTGAGCACCACGGGCTGCACAATAGGCAGCATTATTTGGGATGCCGCGCATCGGCGCGGCACTCGTTACCGCGATAATTTTTCCGGACTTTCTCTTTAACATCTGCGGAGTCACAGCACGCACAAGATACATTAGCGGATGAACGAGCGAATCGAACAATAGATTCCAATTTTCATTGTCGATGTACTGCACCGGTCCTGTCATCGGTGGCTCGGCAAGATTAGCAACGAGGATATCTATGTTCCCCGCGTTGGCCACTAATTCGTTGACTGCTTGCTCACTGTGCATAAATGCTGGGCCAGCGACTACATTGATACCAAGTTCTTCAAACTTCTTCCTGATCACCTTGCCCATGTATCTATCGCAGCAAGTTATTAGCGCAGTTCTAGTCTGCATCATTTAGCCTCATTCTGATTAGAATTCATTTCTAGTAGATGCAACACAAATTTCTCTAAGGTCTCATAGGGCTGACAACCAGCGACAACTAAGTCGTTACCATAGAACGTCGGCACGCCTGTAACGCCAGTTTCACGAGATCGTTGCCAGTCTCTATCAACGGCTTCTTTATATTCGCCGTCTTCTAATATGCGCCGTGCCTCCTGTTTATCTAAACCCGCGGCCCCGGCAATCACGACTAACTCATCGATATCGCCAATATTTTTGTTGTCCACAAAGTAGGCCCGATACAGCGCATCATGTATCGCTTCGCCACCCGGTTCACTGTCCGCCCACTTGCCCAGCTCCTGTGCGTGTCGACTATTAAAAGTATGTGTGCGATCGCCGTATTCTAGCCCAGCTTCAGCCATCAGTGCTTTCATTCGCTCGCGCATAGGAGTGAGATCACGGCCGGCAAACAACTCCGCCAGCGATTTTCCTTCCTGCGGCGTTTCAGGGTGCAAGGGGAAATGAATCCAACGAATTATGACAGGGTAATTCTGCTTCAGTTTTTCAATACTCACGGTACTGAGGTAACACCAGGGTCAGACGTAGTCAGTAAATACGTCCAGAACAAGTTTACTCATGGTCGCTCTCTTCTAATCTATATCAATATTTGCGTGAATTTGGCTCCCAAAACACTTGAATACCGGGGAAGTATGCCGCGTACACTCTCACATGCACCTCTATATGTTTCTGGTCAATGGAGTATACTCATCGCCAGTTTTAGGTTCTTGTCGGCCATTCTATGACGGTTAAATAGCAGATAAAACTAGAAGCACAGAATTTTATAAATAATATTAGAAAATCAGTGAGTTAAAGGGGTTTAAGTTTATGCGGAAACTAGTTACATCGATTGCAGTTACAGCGTTACTACTCGTACCACAACTAAATTTGATCGCGCAAAGCGACGAGGCGTTAGCCGTCATGGTTCCAGGCGGCGGAATCTACAGTCGCCCAATCACTACTAATTCTGCAGAAGCTCAGGCTTTCTTCGATCAGGGTATCAGAATGGCATGGAGCTTCTACTTTCCAGAGTCAATCGCTTCCTATCAGGAAGCGGCGCGACTGGACCCAAATAGCCCCATGCCTCACTTCGGCCTAGCTCACGCAGCTGGCCCGAACCCAAACAGCCGTTATCAGAACCTGCCTGATGATCCGAATGGTGCTGGCCTTGCAGCGATCCGCCGGGCGCTTGCTCTGGCTAACAATGGCAGTGAGCGCGAGCGCGACATGATTAACGCGCTTTTCGTTCTTTATAACAAGGATGCCATTTCCGATACGGTAGAAAGAGACTTCGCTTTCGTTGATGCCATGCGCAGCTTGCATGACAAGTATCCAGACGATGCTGACATCGCCACAATTTTCGGTGAGTCTTATATGAATACGACACGTTGGGATTATTGGGACGAGAATGGTCTTGCAAAAGGTGGTACAGCGGAGGCGCAGGCGGCCCTTGAATCTGCAATGCGCTCTGAGCACGATCACCCAGGAGCTAACCACCTTTATATTCATCTGATGGAAGCATCCGCCCAACCTGAGCTTGCCATGCCGGCAGCACAGAAACTTGAAGGTATAGTGCCAATCTCAGGGCATATGGTGCATATGCCAGGGCATATCTATCTTCGCGTCGGCGAGTATGAGAAAGCGATCGATATCAATGAAAGGTCGCAGATTGTAGATCTGCAGTTCGCTGAAATTTGGGGAGACACAAATTTCCCGAATATTGGTACTTATGGCCTATCGCATAAAGCCCACGCGCCACACGCATTAGACTTCGTACGGTATGCAAATATGCTACAAGGCAATTATGCTGAGGGATCGGCCGCAGCGCAGCGTGGTGCCGACGGTGTTGGTGAGGTCGCTGAAGCGGTTAGGAGAGGAGAGAAGCTAGTCGCACACTCCTGGGTTGTTGATAAGGTGTTTGGTAAATACGACAAACTTCATAGCGCGGAGCAAAGTCATAGTGGTACGCCATACCTAGATGGTATGTGGAGCTATGTTAAAGGCAGTGCACATGTTGCGAAGGGTCATATGGAGCTAGCTGAAAATGAACTAGCGAACGTTCAGGCGCAGATGAACGCAGATGGTGTTGACGACACTGGTGTTGGACCAACTCCAGCATCTCACGTTCTTAATCTTGCCAGCCACGCGTTACATGGTGAGATCGAAGAAGCTAAAGGTAATCTCGATGCCGCTATCGTTCATTATAATGTCGCAATTCAATTACAAGATACTCTTAACTATACTGAGCCGCCAGATTGGTCTCAATCCATGCGTCTCTATCTAGGTGCGGTACTTTTAGATGCTGACCGTGCAGCAGAAGCAGAACAAGTATATCGAAAAGATCTAGTTTCGAATCAACAGAATGGTTGGAGTACGTTCGGTCTTTTTCAGGCTTTGGAAGCACAGGGCAAGACTCAAGAAGCGATCATAGTCGAAAGGCAATTTCAGTCTTTCTTCCGCAACGCAGATGTTGAGATCACACGTTCACGTTTTTAATCGCAATGATTGCTAGGCAGTATCGAAGTGGTTTTAGAATTTTCGGATACGCTAAAGCTAGTTATGCTAAACAAAAGCCAAGAGATTTCAAACCCTCTTGGCTTTTTTCATTCTTACTGTAAACATTAATAAAATAAAAGAAAATAAGGGGAACTCTTATGCTTTTTTTATGCAAGTCTCGTCGCACTGATATATCTGTCCTTGGATTTTTTCTCATATTATCCGCTGGAAATGCCATTGCACAGGATCACTTCAATGCAAAGGGGTCGGAACCAAGCAGTTTTACGTCGCAGCTACAGAGTGAACTTCGTAATAGCCTACCCTTTGAAGATCGACGTGACTTCGAGGAATCTCAGCGCGGTTTCATAGCGGAGCCAGGCTCAAGACAAGTCCTCACCGAAAACGGTCGAGTTGTCTGGGACATGACGCGTTATGACTTTCTTCTTGAAGAATTGGACTTTGATAGCATTCACCCATCGTTGCAGCGACAAGCAACTCTGAATATGAATTTCGGCCTCTATGAGGTAGTACCTGATTTTATTTATCAGGTACGTGGATTCGACCTAGCGAATATGACGTTAGTAAAAGGTGATTCGGGCTGGATACTATTTGATGTATTGCTTACCTCGCAGACTGCTGCGGCAGCGCTGCGCCTTGCGAACGAACAACTAGGAGAACTACCAGTGCGTGCGGTCGTGTACTCTCATTCGCATATCGATCATTTCGGAGGTGTTCGTGGAGTGATTAGCGAGCAGGACGTCCAGTCAGGCGTGATTCAGGTCATCGCGCCATCAGGATTCATGGAAGAGGCGATTGCCGAAAATGTGTATGCAGGCAATGCAATGTCACGCCGTGCAGGCCTTCAGTATGGGCGCGGCATCCCTTCTGGGCCTTATGGGCAAGTTGATTCAGCTATTGGTAAAGCACTCGCCGCGGGAACGACAGGGCTAATTGCGCCCACCTTGGTTATCGAAGAAAGCTATGAAGAACATGTCATCGATGGAGTGCGCATGGTTTTTCAAAATACACCTGGCACTGAAGCGCCAGCAGAGATGAACACTTGGTTTCCAGATCAGAAAGTATTTTGGGCGGCGGAGAACATTACTGCCACAATACATAACGTTTATACTTTGCGTGGCGCGCTTGTAAGGGATGCATTGCAATGGTCGAAGCAAATCAATGAGGCGCTTTATCGTTTTGGTCGCGATGCCGAAGTCTTAGTCTCTTCGCACAATTGGCCGCGCTGGGGGAATGAAAGAATCCAGCAGGTTATGCGGACGCAGCGTGATGCCTATGCGAACCTGAACAATCAGGTTTTGAATTTGGCGAATCAGGGTGTAACCATCAATGAAATTCACAACGAGTATAAGGTGCCAGACAGTCTCGCGCGGAAATGGAGTGCGCGTCAGTATCATGGCTCAGAGTTTCATAATTCCCGGGCTGTTTTGAATCGCTATCTCGGTTATTGGGATGGTAATCCCGCAACACTTGCGCCGCTTTCACCAAAGGATTCTGCTCCTCTATACGTAGAAATGATGGGTGGCGCGGCAGTTATTATTTCTCGAGGGCAAGCTTTGTACGATGCGGGGGAGTATCGTTTGGCCATGGAAATTTTGAATAAATTGATTTATGCGGAGCCAGAGAATAGTGAGGCTAAAGACCTGCTTGCCTCCGTCTTCGAGCAACTTGGCTATCAGTACGAGAGCGCGAGCATGCGTAATGTCTTCCTCTCTTCGGCGCAGGAGCTAAGAAATGGCGCCCCAGCAGTCGCAGCATCTCGCGGGACGAATCCTAGCCTGGCTAGAGCAATGACAACTACTCAATGGTGGGATGCGGTCGCAACCAGAGTCGATAGTGGTCTCGCTGATGGAATGAATTTTACGATTAATTTTATCTCTGACGATACGCAGCAGATTTTTGTCGTGGAAATGAGTGGAGGGACACTTTCCAATATTGAAGGGTACTTGTCTGACGAGGCTGACGTAACTATTACTATGAATCGAAGTGATCTTGAGACGGTTATCATGGGGCAGGAAACACTCGGTTCGCAGTTACGGGCAGGTGTAGGAACGCTGACAGGAAATCAGTCAGTTTTACTGCAGCTCGAGTCTGTGCTGGTTACATTCGATGCTAGCTTCGAGGTTATGCCGGGAACAGGTAATTAGTAGAAGTCAGGTATTCGGGCTAAACTGAAAAAAAATTGAGGTAGAAGCATGAGACGACTTGTTAAACCATTGCTGTTGTTAGTGGCAGCCAGCATTATTGTTGGCGTTCAGGGGCAAGACGCGCCGCAGCCCAACTTCATCGTTATTATGGCGGACGATCTAGGATATGGCGATCTAGGCGTATATGGCTCGAAGCTAATAAAAACACCGAACCTCGATCGCATGGCCTTGGAAGGTGCGAGACTCGATAGTTTCTACTCCAGCGCAAACGTCTGTACCGCCGCTCGGGGAGGCCTCCTAACAGGCCGCTATCCAATTCGTCTGGATTTAGTAAGCGATGTTGCGCGACCCACCAACGACGTTCACCTTGCCTCGGAGGAGATCAGCCTCGCCGAAGCGTTAAAGCCGCTCGGCTATCAGACCGCGCTGTTCGGCAAATGGCATCTAGGCAGTCGAATGGAATGGTCACCACTCACTCAGGGTTTCGATGAATACTTCGGAGTCCTGCATAGCAACGACATGACGCCTCTGGAACTCTATCGTCAGGATCAGATGATCGAGAATCCGGTTAATCAGAATACTTTGACGGAACGCTACACGAATGAGGCGGTTCGTTTTATCGAAGAGAACCAAGACGATCCGTTTTTCCTCTATATGCCGCATACATTTCCGCATGTGCCTCTTTATGTGTCGAATCAATTCAGCGGTCAGTCCGATGCTGGTCTATACGGTGATGTGGTAGAGACCATCGACTGGAGTGTGGGTGAGGTATTAGCCACATTGAAAAGGCTAGGTCTGGAAGAGAATACGATCGTTATTTTTACCTCGGACAATGGGCCGTGGTTCGAGGGAAGCCCTGGACCATTTCGTGATCGTAAAGGTAGCTCCTGGGAAGGCGGGCAACGTGTTCCATTCATCGCAAAGTGGGTTGGTACGATTCCAGGCGGATTAGTATCGAACGAGCCGGCAATGAATATCGATTTATTTCCAACGCTCGTGAAGCTCGCTGGCGGCGACTTACCTACGGATCGTCAAATTGATGGGAAAAATATTTTACCGATGCTAACCGATGGTGCAACTTCACCTCATGAGGTGCTCTATCTATTCGATAGGGATCGAATCGTCGGTGTGCGCAGTGGTCAATGGAAGCTCGTAGTTGAATCACAGTACAGGGCGTCGTTCATTAGCGTCGATAATTCGGATTCCTATTACGGCCCTAATGGCTTGTTGTTCGATGTGCAGCTCGACCCATCAGAGACTTATAGCTTCACGCGCGAATTTCCGGAAGTTGTAGAACAGATGCGCGTGCTACTTATTGAAGGTCAAAATGAATTTGGCAGTACGGTGTTGCCCAACATGTGGAACCG